>FZPS01000164.1_pt96 | contig 134625 bp, 117 predicted proteins | sample 1817821 | NCBI WGS metagenome assembly FZPS01 (sample SAMEA104158645, study PRJEB21678) | metagenome | place: Germany | collected 2015-04-21
TAACCTTTGTCTGCTTGTTCATCGGTGGATACACGTATATATAAATCAGCTTTTCTCATCACATCATTTTTTATAAGACTAAAGGTTTCCCCTTAAATATTGATTTACTGCAATATTAGCAATTTTCTTGACAAATACCAAGATAATTTTCGCTTCCTCAATATCGACCTCCGTTCCTTTCTTTTTTAAGATTTGAACTACTCTTTCAGGAGTTAAATCGTTCGTTTTATCATCTTCCATATTCAACTCTTTTTGCTTGTTACAAATGGGGAAAACTCCGCATCGACAAACTTAAAGAGTTGATAAACTGTGTGTTTTAGAATGGTTTTCAGTAGAATTATTTGGCTTTGTTTGCCTTTTTAGAACCATTCTACCAATGCCATCCTCATTGCTTCCACGATTGATTTTTATGCAAAAAGCCTGTATGGTTTATGTTCGTTTCACTGGAGCAAAGGTATGACCGTGTTCTTAACGCCGACAAAAGGTCAAGCAAGTTTGATAAAAAAATCTCCAGCCCGTTGGGTAGTATTTTTTTTCCAAAACCTTCTGTCGCCTAAACACTAACCTTTCATGCTCACGAAACGAAACATAACATACTCCGGCTCTTTACACGAATAAAAAAAATGTCAGGCATGAGGATTAAAAGCATTGGAAAAATAGTATTGAAACAAAACAACATCTCCTCTCATTGCCGAATAAATCAAAAAAAATCAATCAACAATTAAACAGTAAAGAAATGGCACATCAAATCAACACATCAGAAGCGAGTATATATGTCGGCACATACGGAAAATATAATGCAGGTTCAATATTCGGAAAATGGTTAAACCTGTCCGACTATGCAGACAAGGAAGAATTTTACATCGCTTGCAGGGAACTGCACAATGACGAGGCAGACCCCGAATTTATGTTTCAGGACTATGAAAATATCCCTGACGGATTAATCGGCGAAAGTTGGATAAGCGATAAAATATTTGATGACCTTTCAACCATTGCCTACAATCACCTACTCAAACATGCCGATAAATATAAGGTAAAACCCCGATTTTACGTTATCAATTTCGATGACCCACGCCGAAGCCACCGGTGCAACCCAATCAATCCCTCCTTTATGACGGATATATCCGATGCTTATGAAGCAGCTTATACCATCATGCTGAACTTGAATAGGACGTGGATAAGCAAGCAAGGGGATTTTTTTGTGGAAAGCCCAATCGTGCTGCTCACTGCAATCATTTGGTATTTGAAAATCTATGAAAACGGGAAGTATTGTACGTTTCCGCACACGATAGAACTACTGAATAAAAAGTATGAAGACGTATTTACCATCCTTACTTCATATCCTGAATTGGAAAACTACCTGTCAGCTTTTATGGATGCATGGCAAGGGGGAGCCGCAGAGCAGTTGCAGGGGCAGATCGCATCGGCAAAAATTCCTTTGTCAAGGGTAATTTCGCCGCAACTTTACTGGACAATGTCGGGTAATGATTTTTCGTTAGATATCAACAACCCTGAAGAACCCAAAATTTTGTGTGTAGGCAACAACCCCGACAGACAAAATATTTATTCCGCCGCTTTGGGTTTGTACAACTCCCGAATTGTAAAACTTATCAATAAAAAAAATCAGTTAAAGTGCTCTGTTATAGTCGATGAGCTTTCATCCATATTCTGGATGGGACTTTCAGGGTTGATCGCAACTGCGAGATCCAATTTTATTTCCGTATGCCTTGGTTTCCAAGATTTTAGTCAATTGAGTAGAGACTATGGGGATAAAGAAGCACGAGTTGTACAGAACATAGTTGGAAATATTTTCAGCGGGCAAGTAGTGGGTGAAACGGCGAAAAATTTAAGTGAGCGTTTTGGTAAGGTGTTGCAAAAACGTCAAAGTATAAGTATTAATCGCAATGATAAATCCACATCCATATCCACCCAAATGGATAGCCTGATACCTGCATCCAAAATATCCACACTCTCACAGGGGCAGTTCGTCGGAGCTGTAACGGATAACTTTGACGAGCGTATCGAACAGAAAATATTTCATTGCGAAATTGTGGTGGACAATGACAAGGTAATTGCCGAAATGAAAGCCTACAAAAAAATACCGCAGATACGATCTTTTACCAATGAACACGGTAACGACAATATGAAACAGGTAATTGAAGCCAATTACAGGCAGATTAAAGCGGACGTTATGCAGATTGTAGAAAGTGAACTGGAGCGTATCAAGAATGACCCCGGCTTACAGCATTTGATACAGCAGGGATAATCAACAGTTGAAAAGGGCAGTTCTGTAGTTTGTTTTATATACCAAATTACTCATATGCAGTATTGCGGAAAGTCCTATTAGAAACAAATTCATTAAATGCCTCGGGGTCTTTAACGATTATCTTTAAAACCACATATCAATTCTTTGTCCTATACTCACTTGGAGAAGTGCCGGCCGCTTTTTTAAACATCCGGCTGAAATGCTGCGGGTATTTAAACCCCAATTCATAAGCAATCTCGTTGATAGTCTTATCACTATTGAAAAGTTTGTCTTTGGCAACGTCAATGATTTTGGCTTGGATGTATTCCTGCGCAGATTTTCCCGTTTCTTTCCTGATCAAATCTCCAAAATAATTGGCAGAGAGGTTAAGTTCGTCAGCGCAGTAAGCCACAGAAGGCAACCCTATTTCCGTAGGATTATCCGATGAAAAGTAACCGTTCAATAAATTTTCAAATCTCTCCAGAATACCTTTATTGACATCCTCACGGGTTATGAATTGACGGTCATAAAAACGTTTGCAGTAATTCAGGAAAAGTTCTATGCTGGAGGCAATCAACGTTTTGCTATGCTTGTCAACCGAATGTTGCAGTTCGTCATTTATTTTAGAAAACAAATCCAACACCAGATGCTGTTCCTTTGCCGACAAGTGTAGCGCTTCGTTGGTGTTGTAGTTGAAAAAAGTATAATCGTTCATACGTCCGGCAAGGGGAGTGCCACGTATCAGGTCGGGATGGAAAACAAGTGCATTCCCCATCGGTTGGTATAAGTCCGTTTTATTTTCAACGTCTATAAACTGTCCGGGGGCAATAAAGACTAATGTCCCTTCCTGATAGTCGTAATAATGACGTCCGTATTTCAAATCACCACAAACAACCTCTTTCAGAAAAATACAGTAAATACCGAAATTCATTTTATTTCCTGTCCGTTCCTTTGCTTTCGAGAAATCAATCACACTCACTAACGGATGTAGCGTTTCGTGATTGTTAAAATCATTATACTTGCTAATTGTATCAAAATTGAGAACCTTTTTCATTGCCGTCATAATTTGTTAGTACAAATTTAATCATTCAGACAGACAATCAGTTATTTTTACGTGATAATCAGTAATATTGGTAGAACAAACAGTAATACGTATACGATTATAATATACTAAAGCCCGAAATTTGTAATTGATAAAAAGTATATGCAATAAAATAATATATAAGAGTATGAAACGAGCATGAACATCATTACACCCAAGATGATGATTATCGCGAGTTCCATACACCGAAATGAAAAAATAAAAAAATCGTATGAAAAAGGTACTTGTCGTTCTTATAATTATCATCGGAAGTTCCTTGCAGGCGCAAAACAGAGTGATCGGCAATGTTGTGGCTTCGTTTCCCACTGTCCGTATTTCATCCGGGATTGTCAGGGGGATTACGCAGGACGGTGTTGCCAGTTTCAAAGGAATACCCTATGCCGCACCACCGATGGGAGAATACCGCTGGAGACCGCCACAACCCGTGCAACCGTGGCAGGGAGAACTCGATGCCAGCGAGTTCAGGTCAAACTGCGCACAGGCCGGATGGCCACGTGGTTCCGGACAAATAGCGCAGGGATCATCGGAAGATTGCCTTTACCTTAATATCTGGCTACCGGCCGGAGCAGGACAGGATGCGAAACTTCCGGTGATGGTGTGGGTACATGGCGGTGCTTTCGTGGGAGGAAGCGGAGCCGACCCTTCCTCTTGGGGAGAACAGTTTGCCCGTCAGGGAGTAGTCCTGATAACTTTCAATTACCGGCTGGGGCGCCTCGGTCATTTTGCTTTCCCGGCTTTGAGTGAAGAACATCCCGAAGAACCGAAAGGCAGCTATGCCTACATGGATCAGATCGCAGTTCTCGAATGGGTACGGGATAATATCTCCGCATTTGGTGGTGATCCCGATAATGTTACTGTTTTCGGTGAATCTGCCGGTGGTGTATCGGTACATTCGCTTTTATCCATTCCATCGGCAAAAGGCCTTTTCCATAAAGCAATCATCGAATCCGGTGGTGGACGTGATGGTGTATTGACCGGCAGGCCGATACGTGAGGAAAATGCCGACCCGCATTATCCCGTTTCGGCTGAAACCATCGGTATCAATTTTGCACGCAAGCACGGGATCGACGGTACGGACGCAAACGCACTCGCAAAACTCCGTTCGCTAAGTGTGGAGGAAATCGTGGATGGTGGAATGGAACACCACGGTTCCGCTTCAATCCCCATTTATTCGGGCCCGATACTCGACGGCAAACTGGTGGTTGAAACGGCAGAAAGTGCTTACAAAGGCGGCAGGCAGCCAAATATTCCGATTATTATCGGCTCGAATAGTGCGGAAGTTCCCGGAGGGTTCATCAATGCCAATTCAAAGGAAGAATTGCTGTCGCTTTTCGGTAATCTGAAAGGTGAAGCCATAGCCGCTTATGATCCCGATGGAACAAGGGATTTTCCCGAATTGATGACGATGGTAACCACCGACAAGGTTTGGGCGGAGCCTGCCCGTTTTACAGCAAAAGCCTTTGCTGTAAAAGATATACCTGCCTATGTTTATCTTTTCTCCTACGTTCCTGCCGCCATGCGTGAACGTTTCCCGAACGGAGCCCCACACGCCTCTGAAATTCCCTATGTCTTTAACACACTCGAAACCCGTCGTGGCGCAGATACCCCAACACCCGAAGACAGGGAGGTGGCAAGGATGATGAATACCTACTGGGCAAACTTTGCAAAGACCGGCAATCCTAACGGTAGCGGATTACCCGAGTGGCCTCTTTATAATCCTCAAAGTAACGAAATAATCGAGTTCAGTCTCGACGGTTCGGCTGCAGGAACGCATGACCCGAAGAAAGCAAGATTGGACGTGATTGAAAAGTGGGTCGATCCGAAAAAGGAACCTCTGGTAATTGAACAGCAGGGTAGTTTTGCCGTGGGCGGGAGTGTAATCACCAATCCGGGGACATTCAACCCGATCACCCGTACACCGGAGGGACAGACTTTCCACGGTGATCACGCATATATTACCTATCAAATTCCTGTCAAATCCCGCAAACTGCCTTTGGTGTTCTGGCACGGCATAGGACAATTCTCGAAAACATGGGAGACAACCCCCGACGGACGGGAAGGATTTCAGAATATTTTCCTGCGTCGTGGCTTTGGTGTATATCTCATTACCCAACCCAGACGGGGCAATGCCGGGCGCAGTACCGTACCGGTTACCATAAACCCGATCCCGGACGAGCAGGAGTGGTTCAGTACGTTCCGGTTGGGTGTATGGCCTGATTTTTTCGAGGGCGTACAATTTGACAGGAGTCCAGAAACACTCAACCAGTATTTCCGGCAAATGACCCCGAATATGGGAGAATTTGATACGCAGGTAATCACTTCCTCAATTTCAGAACTTTTCAGCAAAATAGGTAAAGGTGTTCTTGTAACACACTCCCATTCGGGAGGGTTCGGGTGGTTGACCGCCATAGGTAATCCCAATGTAAAGGCTATCGCATCTTATGAACCCGGAAGCGGGTTTGTATTCCCCGAGGACGAAGTGCCCGATCCTATACCCGGTTCCTCGGGAGCACTTACAGCCAATAGTGTATCGATGGAGGATTTTATGAAACTCACAAAAATCCCCATCATCATATACTATGGCGACTTTATTCCTGAAAAACAGATAGAAAACCCCGGCATCGATGGCTGGCGCACCCGTCTGGAAATGGCAAGGAAATGGAGGGATGTAGTAAACAAGTATGGTGGTGATGTAACAGTAGTGCATCTGCCTGAAATCGGGATTAAAGGTAATACCCATTTTCCGTTTTCAGACCTCAATAATATCGAAATAGCAGATTTATTGTCAGAATGGTTGAAACAAAAGAATTTGGATTGAACTGAAAAAGAATAACAATAATGAAAATGTTTACATCATTTATCCATATAATAGGGTTGGCGACTGTTCTTCTCACTTCATCATGTAGGGACGATCAACCGGCGGTTTCAGAATCAACAATAGATCCCGAACGGACACTGATCGTCTATTTGTCACGGACTAAAAATACACAGGCAGTAGCTGAAATGATCCAAAAGAACGTGGGTGGTACATTGGTCGCATTGGAACTGGTAACCCCCTATCCCGAACATTACCAGACAACCGTTAATCAGGTAGCCGAAGAAAACAGGACTGGCTATCTGCCACCACTCAAAACAAAGATTGATAACATCGGAACCTACGACTATATATTTGTCGGTTTCCCAACCTGGGGGATGCAATTGCCGCCACCGATGAAAAGTTTTCTGAACGAATATGATTTAAGCGGAAAGGTTATCATTCCTTTTAATACTCATGCCGGTTACGGTGTGGGTAGCGGTTTCCGTACTATAGAGGAACTATGCCCCAATAGCACCCTATTGGGGGGTTATTCAACCAAAGGCGGTGTCGAAAGGGACGGAATTTTGTTCGTGATGGAAGGAGAAAAAGAGAAACAAGTACAAGAGGACGTAAAAGAGTGGTTACGGGAAATAGCTTTAGTTAAATAATCATGAGGATTTATTTTATAATACTTATGGCATTAATAGGATTTTCGTCAGCTGCGTTTTCATAAACAAATAACAACGAAACACCATCGGAGGTTACAGGCCACAAAATTCTTGTAGCTTTCTTTAGTTGGGGTGGAACAACAAAACAGGTTGCTGAAAATATAGTAAAGCATACTGGTGGTACTTTGTTCAGGATAGAAACTGTCAAACCATATCCTACGGAATATAAAACATGTACCGAAGTAGCAAGGGAAGAACGGGACAAAGGCGTGCGTCCCGAATTAAAAACGGTTGTAGAAGATATGGACGAGTATGATATCGTATTTGTTGGTTGTCCTGTATGGTGGCATACTGCACCTATGGCGATATGGTCTTTTCTGAAAAGTGATAATTACGATTTTTCCGGGAAAACAATTATACCATTTTGTACTTATGAAGAAACCTACAGGGATGAAACATTGGCTAAAATAGTAGAACTAACACCTAATTCCAAGCATCTGGATGGATTTGGGACAATAGACAAGAATGCCGATGTTACAAATTGGCTGAATGAAATCGGAGTAATAACAGTAAATAATTAATTTATAAAAATTTGCATCATGGGAAATAGAGAATTAAAAAGAAGATACCTGATCGTATCGTTTCTTTTGTTGGGTTTACAGATAATAAGCGTGCATGGCACATACGCACAGGATATGAGTGCTACTGTTCCAATGATAAAATTAAATAATGGTTTAGAAATGCCACAATTAGGAATAGGAACTTTCGCTATTCCAACCCAGGAAATAGCAAAAGAAGCGTGTCTTGAAGCCTTTCGGAATGGTTTCCGGCATGTTGATGCGGCTCATGTATATCGGGTCGAACGTGTTCTCGGTGAAGCCATGATTGAAAGTGGTATTCCACGTGAAGAGTTTTGGATTGCAAGTAAATTATGGCCATCGGATTATGCCAATGGCAATACTCTTGAATCAATAGATAAAATGCTGGAAAGGCTTCAAACAACATATATCGACCTACTTTATATTCATCAACCTATAGGCGACTATGTAAGTGCCTGGAAAGCGATGGAAAAGGCTGTTGAAGCAGGAAAGGTACGTTCATTAGGGATCAGTAATTTTGATGCTACCGACGAGGGTTTTCGTGCCATCGTAGATGGTATGAAGATTAAACCTGTCGCACTGCAAATTGAATGTCATCCTTATGCCCAACGGCAAGATATACGGGAGAAGATAAAACCTTATGGAATCATTTTGGAATGTTGGTATCCGTTAGGGCACGGAAATGAAGAGCTGCTATCAGACCCAGCTATCAAAACAATTGCAGATGCGCACAACAAAAGTATAGCACAAGTTATCCTTCGATGGCACACACAGGAGGGGTTCTCAGTAATCCCCGGTGCAACTGATCCAAATCATATCAGGGAGAATATCCGAATATTCGACTTTACATTAAGCGATGCAGAGATGGGGGTAATGCGTTCATTGAATAAAGATCAACGTTTCTACAATGTACCTATCGAACAACTTGAGAGAATGATTTCAAACATGGTTTTGGAGGATTAATAATAGGAAGACAAACGTACTATATAAGAAAATGAAGAAAATAAGTTTATACGTAGCAATAATCACGCTGTTACTGGGTATATCCGGTAATATAAATGCACAAAACAAAATGTTGGACGAGAAACAAAGAAAGATAATCACCATTTCCGCACTTACCGCTAAAGGTGATTTGGAGAAGTTAAAAACAGAACTGAATGCCGGACTTGATGCCGGACTTACTGTCAACCAGATAAAGGAAGCATTGGTACATCTTTACGCTTATTGCGGATTTCCCCGCAGTATCCGTGGACTGCAAACTTTCATGGAAGTGCTGGACGAGAGGAAAGCCAACGGTATTACCGATGAATTGGGTGCGGATGCCTCTCCCATAAACGATGATGGTAACAAGTATGAAAGGGGTAAGAAGATTTTAGGAGAACTCACCCAAACACCCCAACCCGAAACACTTTCGGGATATTCGGCTTTTGCACCGACCATAGACACTTTCCTGAAAGAACACCTGTTCGCGGATATTTTTGAAAGGGATGTACTTACCTATGCCGAAAGAGAACTGGTAACAGTTTCGGTAATCAGCTCGATTGGCAATGCAGAGCCGATGCTCCGTTCGCATTTGGCGATTTGCCTGAATGTAGGTTTAACACCCGAACAGTTACAACAGTTTGTAGATATCATTAAATCAACCATAGGAAAAAAAGAAGCAAAATCAGCACAGAAAGTTTTGGACGGTGTAATTAAAACTCATAAATCAAAGTAAAAAATGGAAGAAGTAATATTAAATAACGGTGTAAAAATGCCCATTTTAGGTTTGGGTGTTTTTCAGGTAACAGATCTTGCAGAGTGTGAGCAAAGCGTTTTAACCGCAATACAAACAGGCTACCGCCTTATTGATACAGCCACAGTTTACGGAAACGAAACAGCCGTAGGCAATGCAATCAAAAAAAGCGGTGTGGCGAGAAATGAACTGTTTATCACTACCAAACTTTGGGCAACGGACACAGGCTACGAAAAGACAAAAAAAGCCTTTGAAAAATCCCTGAACAAATTGCAGTTGGATTATTTGGATTTATATCTTATTCATCAGCCAATAGGCGATATTCATAGTTCTTGGCGGGCAATGGAAGAACTGTACAAAGCAGGAAAAATAAGGGCTATTGGCGTTAGCAATTTCCACCCAGACAGGGTTATGGATTTGATTATATTCAATGAAATTGTACCGGCCGTTAATCAGATAGAAACGCACCCTTTCAATCAGCAAATTGAAACACAGCAATTCCTAAAAGAAAACAAAGTACAAATTCAGTCTTGGGCTTCATTCGCAGAGGGCAAGAATGACCTTTTTAAAAACGAACTATTGGCTTCCATTGGTAAGAAGTACAACAAATCCATTGCACAAGTAGTGTTACGCTGGCTTATTCAAAGAGGTGTTGCAGTAATCCCAAAATCGGTGCGTAAAGAAAGAATTGAAGAAAATTTTAACGTATTTGATTTTGAGCTATCGGCAGACGATATGTCAGTAATCCAAACTTTGGACACCAAAGAAACATTGTTTTTCAGCCACAGAGACCCTGTAATGGTAAAATGGTTAGGTACTTCTGAATTGCCCGAATAAAAACAAAAAGAATGAGAGTAAGTGTATTATGAAACAAATATCATTTTTATTGTTAATTGGAGCTTTGACCGCCTGTACAAATACAGAGAACGTAAAAGATACAGGCAAACAGGAACCTTTGGTTATTGAAATGCAAGGCAGTTTTGCCGTAGGTGGAACAAAATTTTCCGAACCGGGAAACTTCGATTTGGCAAACCCGTTGAACCCCGACGGGCAGACCTTTCACGGCGACCATGCCTATGTATTTTATCAGGTTCCACCAAAGGCCAGGAAGCTACCCCTGATTTTCCTACATGGGGCAGGACAGTCAAAGAAAACGTGGGAGACAACACCCGACGGGCGGGAGGGTTTTCAGAATATCTTTCTAAGGAGAGGGTTCGGAGTTTATTTGCTCGACCAGCCAAGACGTGGCGAGGCGGGTAAAAGCTCCGTAGAGGCCACCATTATGCCTACCCCTGATGAACAGTTCTGGTTTACACAATTCAGGATAGGCAACTATCCCGATTATTTCCCCGGTGTACAGTTTCCGAAAGATGATGCTTCGCTGGAACAGTTTTTCAGGCAGATGACCCCCAACACGGGTAATTTTGACGCCAATGTCGTTACCGACGCCATTTCGCAGTTATTCGACAAGGTGGGTGATGGTATTCTGGTTACCCACTCGCAGGGAGGCGGCCCGGGTTGGCTTACGGCAATAAAAAACGATAAGGTCAGGGCGGTAGTAGCTTATGAGCCGTACAGCGGCTTTGTATTCCCCGAGGGAGAATTGCCCTCGCCAATACAATCATCCGGTCTTTTTGGCGCATTGAATGGAGTGGAAATACCGCTTGTCGATTTTAAGAGGTTGACGAAAATACCCATCATCATATACTACGGGGACAACATTGCCGAGGAACCGACAACCGTATGGAACAAAGACCATTGGCGTTCGGGACTGGAGATGGCAAGGATCTGGGAGGCTACCATCAATAAGCACGGTGGTGATGCCACCGTGGTGCACTTGCCGGAAATTGGGATTAAAGGCAATACACATTTTCCTTTCTCCGATTTAAACAATGTTGAAATTGCCGACCAGTTATCCGGATGGTTAAAAGAAAAAGGATTGGATAAATAATAAAAAGGATCAGTATGTATCAAAAATTAAATTTTAAAGGAATGAAGAAAATAACGTCAATAATCGCAATAGCAACGTCAATAGCAGCTACAGATATGGTAGAAGCACAGTCCGTTCAGAATGAGCGTCAACAAAACCCCTATGGCCTCGTGTACGATGGTGCAATAACCCGAAATGAAAAAGGAAAAGTGAATATTCACCCGGTTACCTATAAACTGAATGGGATAGATATTGCAGCCAATGTCTATACACCAGCCGACTATGACCCATCGAAGAAATATCCGGCAATAGTAGTTGCGCACCCCAATGGAGGTATAAAGGAGCAAGTTTCGGGATTATATGCACAACGGTTAGCTGAACACGGCTATATTACCATTGCTGCTGATGCAGCCTATCAGGGAGCGAGTGGCGGTGAACCCCGTCATACCGATAATCCTGCATACCGCACGGAGGATATTCACGGTGTGGCTGATTTTATTACCCGATACGCAGGGGTTGATGCGGATCGTCTGGGTATATTAGGTATATGCGGAGGTGGAGGTTATACGCTGAAAGCCGCTCAATCGGATAAGCGGTTCAAGGCCGTCGCAACTTTAAGTATGTTCAACTCCGGTGAGGTTAGGCGTAACGGCTTTCAGAACTCACAATTGAACACCATTCAGGAACGTCTCGAACAAGCTACCAAAGCACGTGCACAGGAAGCTGCCGGAGGTGAGATAATTTATGCCGGTGTGGCAAGCATAACCGATGAGGAAATCGCTAAAACATCAACAGACCTGTATCGTGAGGGATATGTGTATTATTACAGGACACACGCACATCCAAATTCAACATTCCTTTATACAATGAGCAGTTTGCTTGACTTAATGACATGGGATGCCGCCACGAACATGGATATGATCAATCAACCCCTTTTGATGATGGCAGGTAGCAAGGCCGATACCAAATACATGACGGATGAAGCATTCAGCAAGGCAACTAATGCAAAAAATAAGGAACTGTTCCTGATTGATGGGGCTACCCATATACAAACCTATTGGAAGCCCGAATATGTATCACAAGCAGTAAAGAAACTGGTTAGCTTTTATCAAACCAACCTTTAAAAAGAAATATTATGAATAAATTAAAAGTGATTTTTTCGGCATGTCTTGTAGTTATCATGACAGCATGCAGCAACAAGTCCGGTAATAATGAAAGTACAATGGAAAGTAGTAATGATGTCCAGTTAAATGCGATTTTTCCTAAAGGTGAAGAAATTAGCAACAACAACTTCGAGGGAATTGCCTACCTGCAATGGCTGATGACTGATACCGAAAATTTCGACTGTACACTTGGAAATGTAACTTTTGAACCCGGATGCCGCAACAGTTGGCACTCACACCCCGGAGGTCAAATTCTGATTGTTATAGCCGGAGAGGGATATTATCAGGAGAGAGGCAAACCTATCCAGTTAATCAAAAAAGGAGATATTATCCCTATCAAACCCGATGTCGTCCATTGGCACGGAGCAACACCCGACAGTGCAATGGAGCATCTCGCAATAGGAACCCGTAGCAATATGGGGTCTGCAGTATGGTACGAACCAGTTAGTGATGAAGATTATTACAGCTACAAGGCTGAATAGCCTATCCTATTATGGGAAACCAATCGTCAAAGAAGCCTATGAAACAGGAAGAAAAATATAGAATAAAATAGAATGAGAGTAAAAATATTATTGATAGCTACAGCTATCCTGCTCTTAAATTGCTTGCAAATGCAGGCTCAATCGTCAAAAAGTGATAAGAAAATCCTTATCACTTATTTTACTATGCCTGAAACCGACGGTGTAGATACTTCATCGGGAGCAAGCCGTATCGTTGCAGACGGTAAACTGCAGGGAAATACAGAATATATTGCAGCTATTATCCAACAAGCTACCAAAGGAGAATTGTTTGCAATAAGAACCGTTCAACAATATCCTGGAACGCATAAAGAACTTGTTGATTATGCCAAAAAAGAAAATGAATCCAAGGTTCGTCCGAAGCTCATTACAAAAATCAAAGATTTAGATAAATATGATGTGATTTTTATTGGTTTTCCAAATTGGTGGTATGATATGCCGATGCCTCTTTATTCTTTCTTCGATGAATATGATTTCAGCGGAAAAACAATTGTTCCATTTTGTACACATGGAGGTAGCCGATTTTCACAAGCTATTAAGACAATTACTGAATTGGAAAAAGGAGCTAAAATCTTGGATGGTTACAGCGTTTCACGAAACAATTTAGCTGTTGCAAAAGATGAAGTAGTTAAGTGGATTCAAAAAATTGGTGTTAAAGAATAAACCATAATATAAATCTTCATGCTCAAAAAAATCAGAAGAATAACCGCTTCTATATTGTTTTTGTTACTAACTCTCTTGTTCCTTGATTTTACAGGAACATTTCATGTGTGGTTTGGATGGATGGCTAAAATACAGCTTGTGCCAGCTATACTGGCAACAAATATAGTTGTGATCCTCAGCCTTATCGTTCCGACTTTGCTTTTCGGTAGGATTTACTGTTCTGTTGTCTGCCCTCTGGGTGTTTTCCAAGATGGTGTATCGAATATATCAGGACGAAGAAAAGGGAAGAAAAACCGTTTCCGCTATTCTGTTGCCAAATCATGGTTGCGATATGGTGTTTTGGCGTTGTTTATTATTGCAACGATAGCAGGAATAAGTGTGGTAGTTTCATTACTCGATCCTTATGCGGGATACGGTCGTATAGCATCAAACTTCTTTGCTCCACTTTATCGTATGGGGAACAATATCCTGGCTTTAATTGCAGAACGCGCAGATAGTTATGCGTTTTATTCAACTGATATATGGATTAAAGGGTGGATTATATTTGGTGTAGCAGCAATAACAACAATCATAATCGGCGTTCTTGCATGGCGACATGGGCGCACATATTGTAATACCATCTGTCCTGTGGGAACATTTCTTGGTTTACTGTCAAAGTTCTCCCTCTTCAGGCTAACTTTTGACGAAGAGAAATGTACTAAATGTAAAGCCTGTGAACGAGGTTGCAAGGCTTCCTGTATAGATGTGAAAACAATGAGTGTTGATCATAGCCGTTGCGTAACCTGTTTCAACTGTATTGAAAAATGCAAATTCGGAGCGATGAAATATGTTCCAGTGAAAACAAGAGCGAAAAAGAATGCACTGAAACCAATATTCATAGATAATTCTTCAAATATGGAAAATAGTACGGAAGACTTTTCCCGTCGCAATATGCTTTCCATATTGGGGATATTGGCTGTCAACAGTACGTTGAAAGCGCAACAACTTCATGTCGATGGCGGACTGGCGGAGATAGCGGACAAGAAGGCTCCCGACAGGAAAACACCTATTGTACCGCCCGGAGCTTTGAGTGCAAGAAACATGAAGAATCATTGTACTGCCTGTCAACTCTGCGTTTCGGCTTGCCCTAACAATATATTAGTTCCTTCAGGTAAACTGGCAGCTTTTATGCAACCCGAAATGACATTTGAAGACGGATACTGTCGTCCGGAATGTGTAGAGTGTTCCCAGGTATGTCCTACAAATGCCATAAAACCTATCACAGTTGCTGATAAATCTGCCATATCAATTGGTCTGGCTGTTTGGATTAAAGACAATTGCGTGGTGAATACCGATGAAGTACAATGCCATAACTGCGAACGTCATTGCCCCACGGGTGCTATCACATTAGTGGCTCGCGACCCTGATTTCAGCGATTCATTGAAAATTCCTGTAATTGATAAAGAACTATGTATCGGGTGCGGAGCTTGTGAGAACCTCTGTCCCGCACGTCCGTTCAGTGCTATTTACGTGGAAGGAAACGTAAATCATCATGCAGTATAAAATCTGATATGGAGAATAAAGATAAAAACAGAAAAGAATTAAGCCGCCGGAATTTTTTCAAAACATTAGGCGCAGGTTCAGTTGTAACAGCTACTGCCTTTGTCGGATGCAAACCCAACAATACAGTATCAGCCGAAGGGGGTTCAATAGGCGAAGTTCCGACAGATAAAATGGCTTATCGTGTAAATCCTCATACCGGTGACAGGGTTTCCCTTTTGGGATATGGCTGTATGCGTTGGCCTTTGCGTCAAAAAACGGATGGTAGCGGGGAGGAGGAGGTCGATCAGGACACAGTAAATGACCTTGTGGACTATGCCATTGCTCATGGGGTTAATTATTTTGATACTGCACCGGTATATGTAAGAGGATGGTCTGAAACTGCAACGGGTATTGCCCTGAAACGTCATCCACGGGATAAATTTTTCATAGCAACCAAAATGTCCAATCACAGAGCAGACGCTTCCCGCTCGTTGGAAGCGGGAATAGCGATGTATCGTAAATCCATGCGTGATTTGCAGGTAGATTATCTCGATTATTACCTCCTTCATGGTGTTGGATTGGGAGGAATGGACGATTTGAAAAAACGTTTTTTTGATAATGGATTACTTGATTTCCTGTTAGAAGAACGCAAAGCAGGGCGTATCCGTAATTTGGGGTGGTCTTATCATGGTGAAGTTGAAGTTTTCGACTACTTGCTGGCTATGGGTATTCAGTGGGATTTCGTTCAAATACAATTAAACTATATAGATTGGCAGCATGCCTCCGGTTGGAATACCAATGCGGAATATTTGTTAGGGGAGTTAGAAAAGAAGAATGTTCCGGCTGTTATCATGGAGCCTCTTTTGGGTGGGCGATTATCCCGTTTAAGTACTCCCGCAGCAAATCTACTGAAAGAACTACGTCCGCAGGATAGCGCCGCATCTTGGGCTTTCCGGTATGCGGGCACACCGGAAAGCGTGCTTACGGTATTAAGCGGAATGGTATATATGGAACATTTACAGGAGAATATACGTACTTATTCCCCTCTCGAACCGATAAGCGAAACGGAATATACCGCATTGGAAAAAGTAACGAATATCATGATGAACGATGATTATATCGAATGTACCGAATGTCAATATTGCATGCCTTGTCCGTATGGAGTTAATATTCCGGGGGTTTTCGGACATTACAATCGTATAATAAGTGCTGGGCAGAGGCTCCTTAGCGCAAAGGATAAGAATTATAGAGAAGCCCGCCGGGCATTCCTTATCGGGTATGACCGCAGCATTCCCAAGTTGCGCCAATCAAACCATTGTATAGGCTGTGATATATGCAAACCGCATTGTCCGCAGGCAATTGATATTCCAAATGAAATGCGCCGCATTGATTTATATACAGAACAATTAAAACAAAAAATAAATTTTTAATCACAGAATTATAAAAAATCAAATCCGATGTCGTCCATTGGCACGGAGCAACACCCGACAGCCCAATGGAGCACCTCGCCATAGGAACCCGTAGCAATATGGGGCCTGAGGTATGGTACGAACCGGTTAGTGATAAAGATTATTACAGCTACAACAAATAAAACTATTGGTATGAAAACTATTATTATCGTACTTGGCTTTTTCATGGCAAGCATTCAGGCAATAAATGCACAGCAGCAGACAACGTTTGATGAACAAACGAAACAGGAACTCATCAACCTTTCCAAACAAAAATGGCAATGGATGGCCGAAAAGGATGTAAACTCGCTCAATGAACTCTTTCACGAAAATGCCATGTTCGTTCATATGGGCGCTACGATGAACAAAGAACAGGAACTCAATACTATCAGAAGCGGTGGCATTCAGTACAAGCATGCGGATATACAGGAAACATCCGTTCAATTTGTTGGAACGACAGCCATCATTCTTGATAAGATCAGGCTAACAGCTATTGTCGGAGGGAATGAGGTTGTTAATCCTTTCATGGTTACAGAGGTGTATGTAATGATAGACGGCAAGTGGAAATTGGGATCACTTTCGTTTACCCGGTTACTTGAACGTTAGAATATTTATTGATAGTCGGAAACAGATAGATTAGGTTTGTTTTGAAAACCAAAAATCAAGATTTCTAATCAACCCGAATGGATAAATTTTACAATGAAATACTTTCTAAACTGGAAACGGCAATCAACGAGTTGGAGATTGAAGCAGATTGTTCCATACAACGGGTAGAAGCTGTTATACATCTTGTTTTAGAAAGCCTGTCCAATTTAAAGGAATACGTCGGCAAAGGGGCAGAAAAAGTGCAGCACTGATTGATACTGCACATTCATTGATATTACACATTTGTCGAAAAGAGGGATAAGAATTACAGATTATCTTCCCTGTCCATATATTCCTCCAAACTAAATTTTAGCTGATCCAAAAACAATGTCCGTGAGCCAGCACGGGTTTTCATCCGGTGGAAACTGTTATGGATGTCATTCAGTGAAACACGAAAGAGGACTTGAAATATAGAGCTGATTTTACGGATACCTATTTTCCCGTGCGAAATGGCATCATTGGCATAGAGTGCATAGATCAGTTCACACATGTATGTTATGTGATATTTATCTCCCTCACTTAAAGATTGTTACAAAATTATGGAAATATATTTTGGTAAACATTCTATAAAGTTTCAAGTCATTTTTCACTTACCAAGGGTGATAATATTATGAGCAGCGTATGTACTATTGGTGAAGATATCTGGGAGAGATATAAGATTATATATGATCGGAAAGCCACAGCGAATAAGTTACAGTGTCATCTATAATGATTATGATGAGTTTGAACAAACGTAGATTATTATATACTCTGATATTTCACATTCAGAGGCAGAATTGAAAATATATGAAATATCAGTTTCAGATATTATTAAAAGTGTCACCTCTGCTTATATCACCGGTCTCCATACCCAGTCTGAACCAATAAGTACGTTCAGCAGAAGTTCCATGCGTAAATGAATCGGGTACAGTATATCCCATTGAACGTTTTTGAATTGTATCATCACCTACAGCAGTTGTAGCACTAATTGCTGACTCAAGGTCACCTGGCTCCAATTTAATTATGTTCATACGTTGTGCATGATAAACCCATACACCGGCTAGGAAATCAGCCTGAAGTTCAAGTTTCACATTTAACTTGTTGAATTCTGTTTCACTTATTCTACCTCTGTACTGATTAACCTGATCAAGAATGCCCAGTAGTTTTTGCACATGATGTCCCACTTCATGAGCTGTTACATAAGCCATCGCCAGATCACCTTTTGCTCCAAAATCATTTCTCAGCTGATGAAAGAAGTTCAGGTCGATATACATTTTTTGATCTCCCGGACAATAGAACGGACCAACTGAAGAGGTTGCTCCTCCACATTCAGATATTGTGGCATCAGTAAATGTTACGAGAGTTGGATTTTGATAACTCTGTTGCAGTTGAGTTCTGAAAATCTCACTCCACACCTCATTTGCGCTATTAAACACTCCAAGTGTGAACACTTTTAGCTCTTCATTTTCATTTACTCTTGAAGGATCAACAATCTCGGTCGATTCACCCCCTGGTGAAATACTATTCACCATATTTACTGCCTCAAAAGGATTCTGACCAAGCAGTAGTGCTATCAGAGCAACAATAATAGCCCCTGCTCCACCTATTGCAGCCTTTCTTCCACTACCCCTGCCTCTTCTGTCTTCATAGTTGGCTTCACTATCGTTTCTTCTGACCCATTTCATAGTAAATAAAGTTTGGTTTTAGTTAATACTGAATATTCATTCTATTTTCTTAAGCCACTCGTTCACAATAGATGAGTCATAACCAAGTGTTTTAGCCTTTTCAAAGTCAGCCTTGGCAGCAACCTTATCAAATTGTTCGAGTCGCACTCTCCCCCTTAAAAAGTAAAAATATGGGTTATTCCTTTGAGTATCACCAAGTGAACGCAAGTCGGCAGATGCTTTAAACATTTGATTAGTATTCACATAACACTCTGCTCTGTTCATATAAAAAATAGGATCTGGATTAGGTTCATTATTAATCAAATTAGTGTAAATCTTTTCTGCATCCTCCCATCTGTCATCAAGTTTAAAAATTAATGCCTTACTCAGTTTAGTGAACATATTGTCAGGGTCAATCTCCTCAGATCTTTTAAAATCGGCCTCTGCTTTTACCCTGTCATGATTTTCCAGATGAAGTACCCCCCTGCGGTAAAAGGCTTCAACATCATGAGGAAAATCCACAAGTATTGCATTATAATCTTCCATTGCCTCTTCATATCTGCCCATATCAACCAAAAGAGACGCTCTGTTGTGTAGAACAATATCAGGAATCGGATTGTTCGTAAGCGAAGCTGTGAATGAGATATAGGAATCGTCATACTGCCCAAGCTGACGCTGCAGTATCCCTAAATTCAACAGCAATACAGGATTACTTTCATGTGCAGGTTCAAGTGACATAGCATTGTACAAAGCGATGGCAGCACTGTCTAACTTATTGTTGTCGATATATTTAGCAGACCGATCAACCCAATCCATGTAACTAAGTGATTGTGCATAAGAGTTTAGGGTTGCTGAGCAGAGTAGTAAAAGGGTAATTATATATTTCATTTTTATCATACAAGGGATATTAAGAACAAAAATAGACGTTTTTTTGTATTTTTGCGTTTAATATTTATCAAATCCTTAAAATATAGATGTAAATGTCTACACTACTGCAGACTATAATACCGGTCGACAGCCTGGTAGTTAATGCTCCACTAACTTTTGGAGAATTGGTAAAAGAGGGTAATATCAATCAGATCCTTGATAATGCCCTTACATGGAGTATAGAATTAATAATATACATTTTTGTTGCAATTCTGATATTTATAATCGGTCGTTTTATAATATCAAAGATTGTTGGTTTCTTCAATAGAGTGATAAGCAAAAGTTCCTGGGATACAGTTCTAAAAGGATTTCTCAGAACAGTGCTTCAAACATTCCTGTATGCAGTTCTATTCATGATAATTATTAATGCAGTAGGTGTAAAAACGGTTTCAATTGCAGCAATAATCGGCTCCGTTGGCTTGGCTATTGGTCTGGCTATGAAAGATAACCTGGCAAATTTTGCAGGAGGAGTAATGATTCTGCTTAGCAAACCTTTTAAAGGTGGTGATTATATAACTACACAGAACCTTGAGGGAACAGTTGAAAGCATTGGCATTTTACATACTATTCTCAGGACAGGTGACAATAAGACCGTATATATTCCTAATGGTCCTTTATCCACAGGCAATATTATCAATAACAGGAGTATGGATGGTACACTACGTACTGTCATTGTGATTAACGTTGACTATGGAAGTAATATTGATGAGGTAAAATCATTGCTTAAAGATATTGCTGGTTCTCACCCAAAAGTACTAAAGCAGCCCTCTCCATTTGCAAGAATGACCAAAATAAATCCCACATCGCTTGAATTCACCGTTAGGGTATGGGCAAAAAGCAGCGATCTGTGGGAAGTAAATCATGATCTTACGGAATTGTTCTATAAGAAACTGTATGACAAGGGCATGATCTCTTCCCTACAGCAGGTTACAGTGCATATGGCTAATACTCAGAGCTGAAGTGGAAGCGGATATTCTTGAAATCCTGCTGAGCCATCATAAGAATATAATTTGACTCTGCTAGAAAAACATCCCTACCCTGCTTGTCTTTAGCCATATACTGATACTTACGCTTTTTAAAATCATCAAGCTGCTCCTTATCATCGCTCTCAATCCAGCAAGCCTTATAAAGCTGAATTGGTTGCCAGCGGCACTGCGCACCGTATTCATGAAGTAAACGATATTCAATTACTTCAAACTGAAGCTGACCAACTGTACCAATAATCTTTCTACCATTAAACTGATTAGTAAACAACTGAGCAACACCCTCATCCATAAGCTGCTCTACTCCCTTTTGAAGCTGTTTTGATTTAAGAGGATCAGCATTTTCTATATATTTAAACATTTCAGGAGAGAAGCTCGGTAAACCTTTGAAGTGAAGTTCTTCACCGGAAGTTAATGTATCACCAATTTTAAAATTTCCGGTATCCGGCAAACCAACTATATCTCCGGCATATGCTTCATCAAGAATCTCTTTTTTCTGTGCCATGAAAGCAGTTGGCGAAGAAAACTTCATCATTCTGTTGAAACGAACATGTTTATAGTTTACATTTCTCTCGAACTTTCCTGAACATACCTTTACAAAAGCTAAACGTGATCTGTGGTTTGGATCCATATTGGCATGTATTTTAAAGATAAAGCCTGTAAAATCCTCCTCCAGTGGTTCAACCACTCTTTCCACAGCTTCAATTTTTCGGGGTGAAGGTGCAATTTCCACAAAACAATCCAGCAGCTCTTTTACTCCAAAATTATTAAGAGCAGAACCAAAAAACACGGGAGCAAGTTTACCAGCCAGATATTCATCACGGTTGAATTCAGGGTAAACTTCAGTAATAAGCTCAACCTCACCTCTCAGTTTTCCTGCCAGATCGGCAGATATATGTTCCTCAAGTTCAGGAGATTCGATGTCAAGATGCACCGACTCTGTAACAACCTGTTTACTGGGCTTATACAGATCCAGACTGTTTCTATATATATTATATACACCGCGAAACCTGTCACCCATATCAATTGGCCAACTTAAGGGTCGCACATTTATCTGCAGCTCCTCTTCAAGCTCATCAAGAATTTCAAATGGATCTTTACCCTCCCTGTCAAGTTTATTAACAAAAACCATCACAGGAGTGTTCCGCATACGGCAAACCTCCATGAGTCGACGAGTCTGCGTCTCAACCCCCTTTGCCACATCAACCACAACAATAACACTATCAACTGCTGTGAGTGTACGAAATGTATCTTCCGCAAAATCCTGATGTCCCGGTGTATCAAGAATATTTATTTTATAGTCATTATAATCAAAACCCATCACAGATGTAGCAACAGATATACCTCTTTGCTTTTCAATCTCCATCCAGTCTGATGTGGCAGTTTTCTTTATCTTGTTTGATTTAACAGCACCTGCAACATGAATTGCACCTCCGAAAAGCAAAAGCTTTTCAGTTAGTGTAGTTTTACCGGCGTCGGGGTGACTAATCACTGCAAATGTCCGTCTCTTTAATATCTCTTTTTTCAAGTCCATCTGGTTATTCTAAATTCTATTTTCTCTTTCTTTATTTTGTTTATCTCTATTGATAGCTATTAAGTTTTTCTATACAGCGCATTAAACTTTCCTCCCAGTTTGGGATTTCCACTTTAAAGGCACCCGAAATTTTTGTAACATCTAAAACGCTATATGCAGGTCGCTTAGCTGGAGCACCATACTCTTTTGATGTTATAGAAGAAACTTCACAATCCTCTATGCCTGTTGCATCCTTTATCTTTAATGCAAAATCAAATCTCGATACCTCTCCTCTGTTTGCAAAATGGTAAAGACCTGTTTTCCAGTCTTTTTCTTCAGAATATTGAAGTATATGTATAATCATCTCTGCAAGATCACCTGCATATGTGGGTGACCCAATTTCATCCTCTACAACTTTGAGAGAATCCCTTTCGGTCATGAGGCGTATCATCGACTTCACAAAATTATCGCCATAAGTTGAATATAACCAGCTTGTTCGGATTATTATCCACTCTGGTGACATTGATTGCAGAACTCTCTCTCCCTCTAACTTTGATTCACCGTAAACAGATAATGGATTTACAGAGTCATTCTCCTTGTAAGGGATTCTTGATTCACCATCAAAAACAAAATCGGTCGAGATATGAATTACCTTTATGTTATATTTTCTCGAAGCTATTGCAATGTTTTCAATACCGTTTACATTAACTGCAAAGGCCTTGTCACTGTCTGACTCAGCCTTATCCACAGCAGTATATGCCGCACAATTGATTATATATTCTATTTTGTTTACACTCACAAATTCATCAACCTGGTCACGATCTGTAATATCCAGACTGTCCATATCAGTAAAATAGAACTTAAAAGGCATATTTACCTGTTGTGATATTTCTTTAAGTTCTTTACCAAGCTGACCATTAGCGCCTGTTACCAGTACTCTTTTCTCAATCAATCCATAAAAAAACTGCTGCTTCAGGGTCTCTTTACCTGTTCTACCCAACAATTTAATTGCCTCTGAAATTATTGCCATTATGAAAAAATTTATTCCTATTGCTTTATAAAATGTAGCTCATTACTCCTGCTGATCGATCTCTTTATATTTTTTTGAAAGCAGACGGAGTAAAGAAGTAATTTGAGTGATAGCAGCCTGTGTCTCTTTTGAAATTTCTTTTTTTTGAATATTTAGCAACATATAACCATATAGCGCTGTGAAACATGTCTCAAGTTCCGGAACCTCTTTATCTGTAGTTTTAGATCTGAGTTCAACTATATAAGGTAGAGTGTTATAATACACTCCAATATATTCTGATTCCTTAGGATCTTTCAGAAGACGTAGATGAATATCAGTAAGATCAATAATGATATTTTTATTTATCTGAAGATGTCCTTTTTCCTGGACACCCTCTGACTTCATCATTATTATTAAACCTTCGTACCAGTCTCTGGCATTCTTTCTTTCTTCAACAGACTGATATACAGAATCGATAACTGATTGTTGAATTTTATCTATATCAAGTTTATATGCTCTTATGAGGTCTTCTGTCTGCCACATAAATAGCAGATATTCTGCAATATTTTCTCTCTTTACGGGAATTCTCATTCTTACAAATTTTCGTTCAGCTACTGATTAATTCATGCAAATCAAACAATCATTTAATCAAATATCACTTCGAAATATTAAATTTGCTACAAAAATACAACAATTATGCTCAAGTATCATATTATTGAATCGGGATATTTCATGGGAGATGGAGGTGTTATGTTTGGCGCTGTACCAAAAAAGTATTGGTCTGCCAAGTATAAAACAGACGAAAACAATATGTGCGTTATGTCGATGCGCTGCCTTTTTATCGAAACCGAATCTCGCCGTATCCTAATTGATAACGGTCTGGGTAATAAACACAATAACAAATTAAAATTCTTTCAACCACACAATACAGTAGATATTCGTGATGAAATACGTAAAATAGGCTATGAGCCGGAAGAAGTGACAGACGTGATCATATCTCACCTGCATTTTGATCATTGTGGGGGAAGCACTATATTAAATGATGACAATGAAGCTGTTCCTGCATACCCGAACGCCACATATCACGTTAGTCTAAAACAGTGGAATAATTATCGCAAGCCATCACTTTTTGAGAAAGGGTCATTTTTCGCAGATAATATTGAACCTGTATATGATGCTGGACAATTGAAGTTTGTTCTCGAAGATATTCAATTAGATGAAAATATAAGGTTAGAACTGTATGATGGTCATACCCCCGGACAGATTGCCGTATTGTTTGAAAATGAGGATGGTAAATATGCTTTCCCCGGTGATGTTGTACCTACATCTCTAAACCTGCAATTAAGTTGGTTATGTGCATACGACAACAGTATGGTTGTTGCAATGGAGGAGAAAAAGCGATTTATGGACAAAGCCAAAGCTGATAATCGCACCCTGATTTTTTATCACGATGCATATACTACTACGGGAAAGTTTTAATCAATTCCCTACTCTTTCTTGGTATGAATAATAATAACAGCCTCACTGTTTTCTTCCGGTTCAACTACAACCTGTAAACAGATAACCATGTTGTCACGAGGCTCATCAGCAAGATACTCATAAGTTACATAACCATCTTTCTGAAAGGTGATAACACCACCTTTAACTACTTCAATAGAAAATTTCCCCTCTTTATCAGAGATTGTTTCCTCACTTGTGGACACTGCTTCAATTAGAACATCGGAAATTCTTTCACCCTGACAAGTTACATAGCCGGAGACAGTAATATTATTACCATTTGGTTTAACATCATCGCCTTTAGCATCTGTAATGTTAAAAGTTAGGAGTGAGACAAACAACACCATCAAAGGAATTCTGAAAGGATGCCTTCCGTTTTTCTTTAAATAGACTCTGTTTTTCATCATAATCGTTGGTGTTTTATGTTTATAGTTAGATGCCTTAACAGTACGAACTATAAACTTGTGTAATTTAAGGAGTTTAACGGTTAACAAATATAATTATTATTTTCAATAATCAAACACAATTAACATTTTTAACATAAAGCTTCATTATTAACTTAGCCTTATTTCAGACACTAAAAGTTTATTCCTACTCCACTATTTTCTCTTATATAAAAGGAGAATATAAGAACCAGATAAGAACGAATCAAGAACCAATTAAGAAAAAGCTATCTTTCATGCGACGGTTTTCATTATCTTTGTTGTTGTAAAATAACAAACCACAATGAAAGTTCATCTCACCACTTTTAATGCTAAATATATTCATACATCTATGGCATTGCGCTGGCTTTATGTTGTAAATAAAGACCGGTTTGACCTGTCTTTTAGCGAATATACTATAAAGGAGAGCGTATCTGTCGTGGCAGATAATATCTTGGAGGGAGGATATGATGTTGTAGGGATAAGTGTCTCTATTTGGAATGTGAAACAAAGTCGTGAACTTGCCAAAATACTAAAAGAGCAAAATCCTGATATAATAATAATTACTGGTGGTCCAGAAGTTAGTTATGAACCTCAGTTTTTTATTAATAACTGGGATGTTGACTATGTAGTAAGCGGTGAAGGTGAATTTGTATTGGGGCAGTTGCTTGATGCTTTGCAAAAAGGCAATAACCTGAATATTGATAGTGTTTCATCAAAATACAACATCAGTTATAAGACTGCACAGGCGGATATTACTGAACTGATAAAATTTCCATCTCCATATCGGTTGGAATTTGATAATAATGAACGCAGGAACAGGATAACTTATTTCGAAACCTCAAGAGGTTGTCCATACTTTTGCCAATACTGTTTGTCATCGCTGGAAAAAGGAGTGAGATATTTTCCCGGAGAATATATTGTGGAGAATTTAAAGTACCTTATTGATAGTGATGTAAAACAGATCAAGTTTTTAGATCGCACCTTCAATCTCAATAAAAAAAATACCATGACAGTATTTGATTTTCTTATTGAAAATCACAGACCTGGTCTGAACTGCCAGTTTGAAATTTATGCCGACCTGTTGAATGATGAAACTATTGAGTATCTGAACAGCAAAGTTCCTAAAAACTATTTCAGATTTGAAATAGGAATTCAATCTACTCATGAACCTACCAATGTTGCTGTAAAAAGAAATCAGAATTTCTCATTATTATCTTCCAATATAGAGAAAATCATGAAAGGAGATGTTATTGATCTCCATTTAGATTTGATTGCGGGTTTGCCTTTTGAGACTTTTGACCGATTCAGAAAGTCTTTTAATGATGTATTTCGTTTGAGAGCAAAAGAGGTGCAGTTAGGATTTTTAAAGCTGTTGAGAGGTACAAATCTACGAAGAGATGCTTTGATTTATGGATATAAGTTTTACAATGAAGCACCATATGAGATTATTTCTGGTAATGATATTTCGGAAGTAGAGTTAGAAAGAATAAGAGATGTTGAAGAGGCACTTGACAAGTTTTGGAATAGCGGTAGATTCGCTTCAACAATGAATTTTTTGTTTGAAGGTCCCTATTTTGACAAATACTTCGATTTTTTTGATGAGATGGGGCATTATTACAAAGTAAAAAATTTACCACGTATGGGGTATCAGCTTGAGGATCTGTTTAACTATCTTGATCAGTTTCTTAAATCCAAAGGAATTGATGCTTGTGATTTTCTACGTGAAGATTATTACTCAAATTTTAAAATCAGACCAACTGGATATTGGTCTGATGATATCAGTAAAGCTGAGCGTAAAAAGCTCCTCTATACAATTGGTCAGGATAAAGACTTCCTGAGTAAGCATAACTTAACTAGAAAAATTATAGAGAAACAAACTGCTATAAACCCTCTTAAAGATGGTGGTTACTTATTGACAATATTCTTCGGGAATAAGAAACAAGAGTTAGTTTATTTCTGATATAATAGTATAAGATTATATTGATAGCCTCTATATTATTTTTTTTACTTGGTTTGTTTTTTGATTTTTCGTTTAATTATAATCACTCCATTATTACCTTCTTCACCATACTTATCAACTGCAGGTTCATCTTTTAAAACAGTTACACTTTCTATATCTGTTGAATCTTTAATATTCAGGTCGAAATCCTTAGGCATTTTTTCTCCATCTATAATAATCAAACGTTTTTCAATATTTTTTTTAACACCCTCATTGATTTCAATTTCACTTTTATTCGGATTGCTTTTAGTTGTTATTATAATTACTCCATCCTTGCCCTCTTCGCCATATTGTTCTATTGATGCTTTGCTTTTCAATACATTAACTGCTAGGATATCATTTGGGTTGATTTTTTTAATCGCCTCTTTTGTAACCTTTTCACCATCAACAATATAAAGTAGATTATCAACACCTTCTCCTCTCAATTGAATCTCTGTTTGAATTTCTTTTCTGACTCTTGTTAAAGTGTCAATTTTTGTTTCACTAATTTTCACAACGTCAGTATCAACTTCAACTAACACAGAATCCATCGATAGAGTTCTAACCACTTTAATTGGCTTTGCAGGCTCTTCTTCAACTGTTTGGGCATTAAGTTTAGGAATTGAAAGTACAATCATAGAAAGTAGTAAAACAGGCAAAACAGCTGTATAAGCCCATTTCTTTCGGTTGTTTGTTTTTGTTTTAATCATCATAGTAATTCTTTTGTGCAAATCGCGCTTACGGAAATTATTTGCCAGAGCAAACGTATGTTCCCCCACGCTTTTGCGGATTAATAAAAGTTGATATAGTTTTATGTCGACGCCATTATTAATAACCTCTTCATCAGCCTGAAATTCGTGAACTGACTGTATTTCGCGTTTAAGCAACCATGAAAATGGATTGAACCAAAACAGGCATGTAAAGAGGTCAACAAGAATCAAATCTGCAGAGTGATTCTTTAGAATATGAACTTTTTCATGGCGAATAATAGCTCCATCTATGTCGGTGTTATAATCCCGTCTGGATATTACAATATAATTCAACCAACTAAAAGGAGCCACTTCACTGTCTGAAATACAAAGATTTATATTATAAGTAATCAGATGCTTCTCAGAACCTTGAATTATCTTTATGATCTGTATCAATCCAATAATGTATCGACATAGAAAGAATAGCGCTCCCGACAATAATATTGTAGAGATAATCAGAATCCACGGAATTACAGTGGAGTGCTGATTAACCTCCAATTGATCAAAACTTTCAAGTAGAGATAAATCCATTATATAAGAACTCCCTTCTTGCACATTATTTGGTAAAAAATCAAAATGAAAAAATGGGAGTATTACACTAATAAACAGTATAATTATTAATAAACAACGATTTACTGTGTGAAATGTATTTTTACAGAAGAAGAGTTTATAAAAACCATAAAACAGTGACAGAATTATGGATGATCGAAGCATGTATAACAGAACAGGTTCCATATCATTATTTTTTAGACGTTTTACTACTTAATTTTTCAACTTCATCAAGAAGTTTTCGAACTTCATCTACCGAAATATTATCGTCCTTAATCAAAGATGATACAACACTCAGATAAGAGTTATCAAAATACTTTTTAATCACACTTTTTAAGTTACCTTTCCTGTAATCTTCCTTACTTATAACAACAAAATATCTGTATGTAGTACCAAAAGTAGTGTGTGACAAATAACCTTTTTCTTCTAATGAGCGTACATAAGTTGATAAAGTATTAAAGTGGGGTTTTGGATCAGGGTATTTTTCAACAAGCTCTTTAACAAACAGTGGTCCATATTCCCAAAAATATTGCATCACCTCCTCTTCTTTGGCTGTTAATTCTTTTATCGACTGCATAATATTATATTTTGTATACTTACTTAAACTATCTTTTTCTTGAGAAAAACTTTCCTAAATAAATTCAGATGCAAACATAACTATAATTATTAGTTTATCAACTATATCTTATAGTTTTTAAACTATAACTTTTAGTTAAAGATATCTAAATTATTTTATGACACTGATATTCAAATACCTTATAAATTTTTTGCATAAGCTATCATTGATTTATATATTTGCTAAATCATTTATAATAAAATCGTTCCATGAATAAAAAACTCTTGATTTTAGTAATACTCACACAAGTATGTTTAACGATTACATCTCAAACACCGGTTCTGACAAATGACTCTGCGCGCAATTCAATAGACATATTAAAAAAAACAGTTGAGGATTATCAGCACCGCTTTGATATACTAGAAAAACAGATAGATGATCTGCTTTGGTTTGAGAGGCTGGGTGATGTAGCATTTATTGATAAAGTTAGACTAACCAGCAGTCCACGCTGGAAACCTAAAGATCAGAATGATAGATTCGCGGAAAACAAGCTTCAGTTTTATTCATATGTGTTTATTCCGAAAGACATCAACAGGAAAAAGAAATATCCACTTATAGTTCTACCACATAGTGGCATTCATGCTAACTTCTCAACCTATTACTATCATATTGTAAGAGAGTTTATTTCACAGGGGTATATTGTAGTTTCTGCTGAATATCGAGGAAGTACTGGTTACGGTAAAGCAACTTATGAGAACATTGACTATGGAGGACGCGAAAATGATGATGTTATGGCTAGCCGTAATTACATAATTGAAAATTATAACATTGTTGACTCTACAAGAGTTGGTATTGTTGGCTGGAGTCATGGTGGCATGATATCGCTGATGCAAATCCTCCAATATGGCGATAAATATAGCTGTGCTTTTGCAGGAGTTCCGGTTAGTGATTTGGAGAACAGACTCGCATCGCATGACAAGAGCTATTCTGATTATTTTACTGCTCCATATCATATAGGTGAATCGATAGATGAAAACCCTGATGAGTATTTGAGGAGATCCCCAACAACTTATGCTAAGAATTTGAGCAAACCACTACTCATTTACACTAACACAAATGACAATGACGTTTATGTTGAAGAGGTGAAACTTATGATAGAAACCCTGAAAATATATGATAAGAAATTTGAGTATAAGATTTTCGAAAATGCATCAGGTGGTCACGGTTTTGACAGGATTGATACAAAGGAGGCAACTGATATAAGATATACTGTGCACAAATTTTTAGAAAGATATCTGAATCCTCCCAAACCATTTAAATCTCAAGCACAAATGCGAAAAGCAGCATATGGTTTTTGAAAAAATTATTACCTTTGTCTCTTAGCTAAGTAAATACGTAACAAATTTATAAATTTAATGAAAAAAGTATTTTTAATTTTATTCGCATCTATGGCAATATTAGCTTGCAATACGCAGCAAAAAGAGGGTGCAACGGGTGAAAAGGGAGCGATTTTCTTGACAGAGTTTGACACTCCTTATGGAACTCCCCCGTTTGACAGAATCACTTTTGAAGATTACAAACCTGCATTCATGGCAGGAATGAAACAACAGACGGAAGAGGTAAACGCAATAATTAATAACCCGGAAGAACCTACTTTCGAGAATACTATCGAGGCACTTGATAATAGTGGAGCAATACTAACTCGTGTATCACGAGTATTCTATGGAATAAGAGGTGCAAATACAAACGACTCAATAAGAGCTCTTGCTGAGGAGTTGTCGCCAATTCTCTCGGAACACAACGATAATATCTATCTTAACGAACAGCTTTTTGCCCGCATTAAGGCTATTCATGATGATACAGCATCAATGAACCTGACAACAGAACAGTATCGTCTGCTTGACGAATATTATAAGAGTTTTGTTCGCTCGGGTATTATGCTTAGTGAAGATGATAAATCTAGATTACGTGAGATTAATAAAGAGCTTTCAGGATTAACCCTGAGATTTGGAAATAACCTTCTTAATGAGACTAACAGTTATAAATTAGTTATTGATAACGAAGAAGATCTTGCAGGACTGCCTGAGGCTGTTAAAGCAACAGCTGCCAGTGCAGCAAAAGCAGCCGGTGAAGAGGGTAAATGGGTGTTTGGATTGCAAAAACCAAGTTGGTTGCCATTCTTGCAATATGCTGACAACCGTGATCTGCGTGAAAAGTTGTATAAGGCAATGTATATGCGTGGTGATAACGATAATGAAAATGACAATAAGGCAGTTATCAATGATATAGTAAACCTTAGAATTGAAAAGGCTAATCTTTTGGGTTATGATTCACATGCTCATTATACACTTGATGAGAACATGGCAAAAACACCTGAGAATGTATATAAACTGCTTAACGAACTGTGGGACTATGCTCTGCCACAGGCTAAGAAAGAGGCTGCTGAACTACAGAAACTTATTGATGCTGAAGGTGGCAATTTTAAACTTCAGTCGTGGGATTGGTGGTATTATACCGAAAAACTACGTGAAAAGAAGTACAATCTGAACGAGGAAGAAACAAAGCCATATTTCAAAATGGAAAATGTTCGCGAAGGTGTTTTTGAAGTTGCTAACAGACTGTGGGGACTGAATTTCAGAAAACTGGATAACGTGGATGTTTATCATCCGGAAGTTGAAGCTTATGAAGTTCTGGATGAAGATGGATCGCATCTGGCAGTGTTTTATACCGACTACTTCCCTCGCGAAAGTAAAAACGCTGGTGCCTGGATGAGCAGTTTCAGAGGTCAGCAGGTATTAAACGGAGAAAATATACGTCCTTTAATTTTTAACGTTGGTAACTTTACACGTCCAACCGATAACACTCCTTCTCTGTTGACTCTTGATGAGGTGGAAACTCTATTCCATGAATTTGGTCATGCTCTTCATGGGATGATGTCTAATGTTAATTATGCAGGAGTTTCAGGAACAAGTGTTTCGCGCGACTTTGTAGAACTTCCTTCACAAATAATGGAGCATTGGGCTTTCCACCCTGAAGTAATAAAGTTATATGCTAAACATTATGAGACGGGTGAAGTTATTCCTGATGAACTGATAGAAAAAATTAACACTGCTGCAAATTTTAATATGGGCTTTAATACTACAGAGCTTGTTGCGGCTGCATTGCTGGATATGGACTATCATACACTTACTAAAAAAACTGACATTAATGTACGTGAGTTTGAAAAGGCAGCTATGAGTAAGATCGGTCTTATCGAAGAGATTATTCCACGTTACCGCAGTACCTATTTCTCTCATATATTCAGCGGAGGTTATTCTTCAGGATATTATGCATACCTGTGGGCAGAAGTACTTGATGCTGATGCGTTCCAGGCTTTTGTTGAGAATGGTGTATTTGATAAAAACACAGCGAAATTGTTCCGTGATAATATTTTATCAAAGGGTAACTCAGATGACCCAATGACTCTTTATAAGAAATTCCGTGGTGCAGAACCAAATCCAAAATTTCTATTACAAAACAGAGGTTTTATTGACTAAGAAATAATCAACTTTATATTATTAAATCACCGGATCGTTTAAAATAAAATAATCCGGTGATTTTGTTCTTAAAAAGATAAAAAAAACGTATATTTGCACGCTTTAAAGAAAGAGGCATTAATGATGCCTCTGTTTTTACATTTAAATCGAGTTAATTGCTTAAAGAATAACAAATCGTAACAAAAGTAATATTGAAATGCAAAACAAAGGATTCATTAGAGTCTTCAGTATTATCCTAACAGCTATTTGTTTGTTTTATCTCTCATTTACAGTAGTGGGGAGACAATACAACAAAAAAGCGGATCAATATGCAAATGGAGACTTAGCCCTGAAGAATCATTATCTTGATTCACTGTCAACCGAGAAAGTGTATCTAAATTACACACTAAACCAAGTTCGCGAGAAAGAAATCGGATTAGGCCTTGACCTTAAAGGTGGTATGAACGTAATTCTGGAAATAAATGCAGCAGAAGTTCTGGCATCACTTGCTAATACCGATGACCCTCAATTTAATCAGGCTTTAAGAGAAAGTGTAAACCAGAATCGCCGTGGTAGCTCTTCTGACTTTATTTCACTATTCCAGCAAAATTATGAGCAGATTAACCCTGATGGTAAACTTGCAAACATTTACAGCATCACTATGCCTGACAGAGTTACACCTAACTCAACAAATGATCAGGTTATAGCAGTTCTAAGAGCAGAATTGTCAAGTGTTGCTGATAACTCATTTAACGTATTGGCTACACGTATCGACCGCTTTGGTGTTGTTGCACCTAATATTCAGCGACTCGACCGTGCTGAACGTATCCTCGTGGAACTTCCTGGTATTACAGAACCAGAACGTGTACGTAATCTTCTTCAGGGAAGTGCAAATCTGGAGTTTTGGAAAACATACAATGTGAACGAATTAGGTATGTACCTAAATGAGTTAAACTCAAGATCAAGCGAGTATGCTTTGGCTATGAGAACCAGTTCAATGGTTGAACCTACTGATTCTGTTGCTGAAGAAGGCTTAATCGAAACTGAAGATAGTTTAGCTACAGAAGATTTTACCGAACTTGAAGAAGAAAAAAAAGTTATAATAGATAAGAGTTTTATTGAATACTTCAATGAACCATACTTCGCTATGAGCGGAATAGGTGGTCCTGTACTTGGAACTGTATCAAAACTTGATACTGCTTCAGTAAACTTCCTACTGCAACGATATAAAACTCTATTCCCTGCTGATGTGAATTTTAAATGGGGATTCAAAGCTATTGATCAGCATGAGACATATTTCCAGCTATTTGCTCTTAAAGGTGATGGCAGTAGCCGTGGACCTGCATTGACTGGTGATGTGGTTACTAATGCTAAGGCTGACCAGGGACAAAATGGTACTGCTTGGGAAGTAAGCATGACAATGAACTCTGCTGGAGCAAGTCGCTGGGCTACTATTACTGGTGCAGAGATTGGCAATTCAATTGCAATAGTACTTGATGGATATGTTTATTCTGCTCCGAGAGTAAATGACCGTATTGAAGGAGGACGCTCATCGATCTCAGGTGATTTCTCATCTCAGGAAGCTCAGGACTTGGAGAATGTATTGAAATCGGGTAAAATGCAAGCCGGTATTCGTATAGTACAGGAAGATGTAGTTGGTCCTTCTTTAGGACAAGAAGCTATTAAAGATGGATTTATTTCGTTCATTATAGCATTGGTTGTTCTATTTATATTTACTATGATGCTCTATGGATTTGTTCCGGGCACAGTAATAAACGTGGCACTTTTGCTTAACTTCTTCTTTACATTGGGAATTCTAGCTGCATTCCAGGCAGTTCTTACTCTTCCGGGTATTGCGGGAATGATTCTTTCACTTGCTATGGCAGTTGACGCTAACGTACTTATTAATGAGCGTATTAAAGAAGAACTTGCTACAGGTAAATCATTACGTCGTGCTTTGGACGATGGATACAAGAATGCATTCTCTGCAATTTTCGACTCTAACTTAACAACTATTATTACTGGTATCATTCTTGTAATATTTGGTGTTGGAGCTATCAGAGGATTTGCAGTAACTCTTATTATTGGTATTGCTGCATCATTCCTTACAGCTGTATTCATTACACGTATGTTTTATGAATACCAGTTATCAAGAGGAAAATGGCAGAATCTTACATTCCAAACACATTTCTCAAGAGCAATTTACAGAGAGTATGCTTTTGATTTCCTTAAAAACAGCAAGAATGTAATTATTGGAATTGCAATATTTGTAGTTGTAAGTATTGCATCACTGTTTACACTTGGACTGAATTCAGGTATCGACTTCACAGGTGGACGTAACTATATCGTTCGCTTTGATCAGCCAGTAAATACTCAAGATGTTGAAGATGCTCTGGTTCCATACTTTGGTGAATCAGTACGTGTTATTACCATAGGTTCAAGTAATCAGGTAAGGGTATCTACAAACTATATGATAGAAGAAGATGGTACAAATGTGGAAGAAGAACTTCGTGATCTGCTTGGTCAAGGTATGGCTGAATTTATGACACCTGGTATGAGTATTGATGATCATATAATGAGTTCTCAGAAAGTGGGACCAAGTATTGCAGAAGATATGCTTAACAATGCTTTCTTATCATTGCTGATAGCTCTTATATGTATGGGATTATATATAATGATCCGTTTTAATAATTGGGGATTCTCTATGGGAACTGTTGCTGCTCTTGCTATTGATGCATTCTCTGTGATAGGTTTATATTCTCTGCTTTGGAGAGTGATGCCATTCTCAATGGAAATGGATCAAACTTTTGTTGCAGCAATTCTTACAATTGTGGGTTACTCTATTAACGATAAGGTGGTAGTATTTGACCGTGTGAGAGAGTATATGACTCTTTATCCTAAACGTGGATTAAGAGAGCTTTTCAATGATTCAATGAATGCCACTCTTGCACGTACTATTAATACAGGTTTGAGTACGATACTTGTGATAATAGTTATACTATTCCTTGGTGGAGATGCTGTAAGAAGCTTCGTATTTGCAATGTTGATTGGTGTGGTTGTAGGTACTATCACCAGTTTATTTATTGCTGCCCCTGTTGCATACAAAATTATGTTGAAGAAAAATAAGAAAGAGATTGTTGCAGCATAATAATACAACAACTTAACTTTCTATTAAAAATAATTTATAGGGCAGCTATATGGCTGCCCTATTATTTGCCACAATAGCTCAGTTGGTAGAGTAACGCATTCGTAACGCGTAGGTCGCGAGTTCGATCCTCGCTTGTGGCTCATTTGTTTACCCTTTTTTATTATTAGGAATTTTATTATCTTTGTGTATGTCAGCACTAGCTGATATCAAATTTCATATCTATTTACTATGCAGGTATTAATGGGGAAAATCTCCCAAATAATTGGTCCTGTTGTTGATGTACGTTTTGAGTTATCAGATTCAGAAGAAATAAAATTACCCGCGATTAATGACGCACTTTATGTAAATCGTAATGACGGGCAAGAAGTATTCCTTGAGGTTCAACAGCACATAGGAGAAAATATTGTTCGCACTGTAGCTATGGAGTCGACAGACGGATTGAGACGTGGACTTCAGGTTAAGGCTTTAGGAAGACCTATAAGTGTGCCAGTTGGTGAACAAATTAAGGGTCGACTACTGAATGTTGTTGGTAGACCTATTGATGGTCTCTCAAAACTTAGCAGAGATAAACAGTATCCTATACATCGTGAGGCTCCCAAGTTTGAGGACCTAATAACAACAGAGGAAATTCTTCACACAGGTATAAAAGTTATCGACTTACTTCAACCATATCTAAAAGGTGGTAAAATTGGTCTTTTTGGCGGAGCCGGTGTTGGGAAGACAGTTATCATAATGGAGCTCATCAACAATATTGCTAAAGGACACAAAGGGTATTCAGTTTTTGCAGGAGTAGGTGAACGTACACGCGAGGGTAATGACCTGCTTCGCGAGATGATTGAATCTGGGGTGATAAAATATGGCAAGGAGTTCAAAAAAAGCATGGATGAGGGCAAATGGGACTTGAGTAAGATTGATTACGAAAAGCTCAAAGAATCTCAGACAACCCTTGTGTTTGGTCAGATGAATGAACCGCCCGGAGCTCGTGCTTCGGTTGCACTGACTGGTTTAGCCGTTGCCGAATCATTTCGTGACTTAGGGGGTGAAGGTAGTGATACTTTATTGTTCATTGATAATATATTCAGATTTGTTCAGGCAGGTTCTGAGGTATCTGCCCTTCTTGGAAGAATGCCATCGGCAGTTGGTTATCAGCCCACACTGGCATCAGAGATGGGTACACTTCAGGAAAGAATTGCTTCAACAAAGTTTGGTTCTATTACTTCTGTTCAGGCTGTATATGTACCTGCGGATGACCTCACAGACCCTGCTCCCGCAACTACTTTTAGTTATCTGGATGCATCAACTGTACTTAGCAGAAAAATTGCATCACTTGGTATATATCCTGCAGTTGATCCTTTAGAGTCATCATCACGTATATTAGAACCATCAATTGTTGGTGAAGATCATTACAATACAGCAATGCGTGTGAAACAGATTTTACAGCGTTATAAAGAATTACAGGATATAATTTCAATCCTTGGGATGGAAGAGTTGTCTGATGAAGACAGGATGACGGTTAACCGTGCCCGTAAAGTGCAACGCTTTCTGTCACAACCATTCTTTATGGCTGAACAATATACCGGGCAACCTGGAGTTATGGTATCTATTCAGGATACTGTTAAAGGATTCCAAATGATACTTGATGGTGAAATGGATAAATATCCAGAAGCTGCATTTATGAGTGTTGGAACTATTGAAGAGGCAATTGAAAAGGGCAATAAACTGATTGAGCAGAGTAATAATAAATAAGTATTTAATATTAGATTAATTATGAAACTGGAGATAATAAGTCCCGAAAAGACATATTTTAAAGGTGATGTTGATTCTGTAACCTTACCTGGCATTTTGGGGCCTTTCCAGATACTAAACAACCATGCTCCGCTTATATCATTATTAACCAAAGGTCTGATTGAATTCTCTACAAATGGTCATATAAAAGAGATGAAAATATCCGACGGTTTTGTAGAGGTAAGTAATAATAATATTACAGTTTGTATAGACCCAATAAAGAAAAAAGTAAAACTGGATGAATAAGCTAACGAAATATTTCTTGATATTTCATACTGTCATGATTTTCGCCGCAGGGGTAATTGTATGGTTTGCACTAAAACTACTTTTCCCTGATATGATAGTTAGAGGTTTCATTACAATTCCTTTATATTTCTATCTGATGGAAATAATTTTCATCCTAAGATTCAGAAGGACACCTCTTGATAATCCTGCTCATTTAGTGAATCTATATATATTAATTAGGGTAATTAAAATTTTCACTTCATTCGCAGTTATATTACTTTACTGGATTATTCACCAACCGGGTATAAAGAGCTACGCTTTGACATTTATTATATTCTATCTCATTTCTCTTATTTGGGAAACCTTTATTTACTTAAAGATGGAGAAGTTTATCAAATATATTGGTGAACAGAACAAGCATCCAAACGATCACGAGCGTATAGATTTATGAAACATATATTATTCTTGATTGTTTTATTTTCTTTTTCTACGGTCAATTGGACGGTGGGAGCAGAAACTAATAACATTTCAACAAGCAGTACAAAATATGAGGAGGAGTTAAATGTAAAAAAGCTCATACTTGAACATTTGTCTGACTCCTATGAGTGGCACATTTTTAGTACTGAAAAAAGAGATATAACAGTTCATCTTCCTGTAATACTCTATAGTAATGAAACAGGGTGGCATTTTTTCCTTTCCTCTAAACTTCATAATATTGATAATAACTACAAAGGTTTCGGTATTGCTACAAATGGAAAATATAAGGGAAAGATAGTTGAAAGAGTTACGTCAGGTGAGGAAACACGTCCACTTGACCTATCAATTACTAAAAATGCAGCATCTTTGTTATTAAGTTCTTTCTTACTTATAATAATCATATTGAGTGTAGCAAATTCAATTAAAAGAGATCCTCTGAAACCTCAAAAAGGTTTTGCTGGAACGATGGAGATGTTTATTTTAATGATTAATAATGAGGTTATTAAACCTGCAATAGGAGAAGATTACAAACGATACTCCCCATATTTGCTGACAATATTTTTCTTTATTTTCTTCAATAATCTGCTGGGATTGTTTCCACTTTTCCCGGGTGGAGCAAACGTGACAGGGAACATTTCTGTTACTGTTGTGTTAGCAATAGGTACTTTTCTCGTTGTCAATTTAACTGGTACTAAGAAATATTACAAAGAGTTATTCTGGCCTGACACTCCGGTTTGGTTGAAAGTGCCTTTCCCACTTATGCAGATAATTGAGATTGTGGGAACATTAACCAAACCCTTTGCATTAATGATTCGTCTTTTCGCAAACATAATGGCGGGTCATGCAATAGTATTGGGATTAACATCTTTGATCTTTGTCACTGTAAGTCTGGGAACTGCAATAAATACATCAATGTCAGTTGTATCAGTTATTTTTACCATTTTTATTGTATTTGTTGAGCTTTTAGTAGCCTTTATCCAGGCATATGTATTTACTCTATTATCTTCAGTATTTATTGGGTTAGCTAGGGAAAAAGAAAAAGAAAAAGACAGAAAAGAACTGGCTGTTGAGAAATTATCAGAGCCAACAAGCCATTTAGAATTATAAAAAACTTATATAAAATCAGTATTAAAATAAAAACTAAATTATGGAATTACTATCAGTATTACTACAGTCTGCAGGAGGACTGGAGACAATGGGTACCGCAATAGGTGTTGCAATAGCAGTTATAGGTGCCGCAATAGGTATTGGACAAATTGGTAAAGCAGCTGTGGAGGGTATTGCCCGTCAGCCTGAAGCTGGTTCCGATATTCGTACAACAATGATTATCTCAGCTGCACTTATTGAAGGTGTTGCACTTTTTGCAATTGTAGTCTGCGGTTTTATACTTTAAAAATTAAAATATGTCGCTTTTAACACCCGATCCAGGACTAGTCTTTTGGATGTCATTATCTTTCGGAATAGTAGTTCTTATTCTGGCAAGATTTGCTTTCCCTGTTATAATTAAAGCAGTAGATAAAAGAACACTTTTTATCGAAAATTCAGTAAAGTCTGCTAGAGAAGCAAATGAAGAACTGTCAAAGATAAAAGAGACTGGCGCCAGGATTCTGGCTAAAGCATACAAAGAACAGAATGCTATACTAAAAGAGACAGCCAGAATTAAAGAGGAAATATTACAAGAAGCGCACGCAAAGGCTAGTCAGGAAACTGAAAGAATGATAGCAGAGGCACGTAAACAGCTTCAAGTTGAAAAAGAGCAGATTCTTAGGTCAATAAGAGGTGAAGTCTCACTAATGTCTGTGACTCTTGCTGAAAAGATCCTGAGAGAGAAACTTGGTAAGGATAAAGAACAATTGAAAATGATTGATCGCCTGCTTGATGAAATTGAAATATCTAAATCTTAAGTAATATGAATACAGGACTAATTTCAACCCGTTATGCTACTGCTTTACTGGATTATTCTATTGCATCAGGTCAGGAGAAAGAGGTATACGGTAGAATGAAAACCCTGTCTGAAGTTTACTTGCTTGTACCACAGCTACGAACAGCTCTAGCAAACACTGCAATTTCAAACAAGAATAAGAAACAAATTATTTTCACTTCAATTGGTGGTAGCGTTCCATCATCTTTGGATAAAATGATAGATCTCATTTTAAAGAATGAAAGAGTAGAGGTTATTTTATTTATTGCACTTAGATATATAGAGCTTTATAGGGAAAGATTTGGAATACAATATGGCAAACTTATCACAGCTGTTCCAATAAACAAAGAAAATGAAGAGAAGATTATATCTCGTATAAGTAATATAGTAGGAGAAAATCTGGAAATAGAACCTGTCGTTGATCCTGATTTAATTGGAGGATTTGTTTTACATTTAAATGATTTAAGGTGGGATGCAAGTGTAGCGGGTGAACTGACACGTTTTAAGAATAAGATTAAAAGACAGGAAGCTGAAAATGCTTAGATAGTATTAGTGAAAAGGAGAAATAATGGCAAATAATTCAATAAAGGTTAGTGAAGTTTCTGAAATACTCAGAATGCAGCTTGAAGGATTTGATACTGATGTAAAGTTCGATGAAACAGGGACTGTTATCAGTGTAAGTGATGGTGTTGTTCGAATTTTTGGACTTCGCAATGCTGAATCAAACGAGTTGCTTGAATTCGATAATGGTATGAATGCCATCGTCATGAATCTGGAAGAGGATAATGTAGGTGCAATTCTGCTTGGAACTTCAAGTGATATTAAAGAGGGCTTTACTGTTAAGAGAACTGGTCGAGTTGCTTCTATATTCGTGGGTGAGGGTATGCTCGGACGTGTCATCTCACCATTAGGAGAACCTCTTGATGGCAAAGGGCCAGTTAAAGGTGAGTTGTTTGAAATGCCACTTGAAAGAAGAGCACCTGGTGTGGTATTTCGTCAGCCTGTTGATACGCCATTACAGACAGGTATAAAGGCTGTTGATGCAATGATTCCAATTGGGCGTGGACAAAGAGAACTTATTATTGGCGACAGGCAAACAGGAAAAACCAGTATAGCAATAGACACTATACTTAACCAAAGAAAAAATTACGAAGAGGGAGATCCGGTATATTGTATCTATGTTGCCATAGGTCAAAAAGGGTCATCTGTTGCATCAATACTAAAGACATTAACAGATCATGGGGCAATGGATTACACTACTATAATATCAACAAGTGGATCTGATCCTGCAGCTATGAGATATATAGCACCATTTGCAGGTGCTGCAATAGGTGAGTTTTTTCGTGATACAGGTAGAAATGCACTTGTTGTATATGACGATTTATCAAAACAGGCAGTTGCATATAGAGAGGTTTCTCTGATTCTTAGGCGTCCTTCAGGGCGTGAAGCATATCCTGGTGATATTTTTTATCTGCACTCAAGATTACTAGAAAGAGCAGCTAATATTATTGATCAGGAGGATGTAGCAGTAAATATGAATGATTTGCCTGAAAGTTTATCAGAAAAAGTAAAAGGAGGAGGTTCATTGACTGCACTACCCATTATTGAAACACAGGCAGGTGACGTGTCAGCTTATATCCCTACTAATGTTATTTCTATTACTGATGGTCAGATATTTTTAGAAACTGATCTTTATAATAAAGGAATTCGACCTGCAATTAATGTTGGAATATCTGTTTCCCGAGTTGGGGGAAATGCACAGATAAAAGCGATGAAGAAAGTTGCGGGATCATTAAAAATAGACCAGGCTCAATATCAGGAATTGGCTGCATTTTCAAAATTTGGTGGTGATATGGATCCAGTGACAGCAATGACAATTGATAAAGGACAGAAGAATGAGCAACTTTTAATACAACCTGTTCACAGCCCAATGAGTGTGGAAAAACAGATTGCAGTTCTTTATTGTGGCACACATGGTTTATTAAAGAATCTACCTCAGGAAAGAATACACGAATTTGAGAAGGAATTCCTTACAACCCTAGAAATGACCCATAAAGATGATGTTCTTAAACCATTAAGTGAAGGGACTATGACTGATGAAATAGGTAGAATAATAGAGAGTGTAGCCTCTAAAGTGATTCAATCTATTTTGTAAATATTATGGCACAACTTAAAGAGATAAAAAGCAGACTTCAATCCGTTAAATCAACTCAAAAGATTACTACGGCTATGATGATGGTCGCTTCCGCCAAATTGCGTAAGACACAGAACATCATCCAGCACCTGTATCCTTATGAAGAGAAACTTAGTCAAATTCTGAATATGTTTCTTAATCAGGAAGAGGGTTTTAGTACTCCCTTTACTAAAAAACGCCCTGTTGAGCGAGTTGCTATTGTAGCTTTTTCTTCAAATACAGGTCTCGCAGGAAGATTTAACGACAATATTGCGACTAAACTTGAGTCGGTAATTGATTCATATCTCCATCTGGGAAAAGAAAACATACTGATTTATACGTTTGGAGCTAAAATTGCCAAGGCTGTAGCTAAGATGGATATGCATGTTTCAAAAGATTATTCTGAAGAAAGTGCAAATCCATCTTATGAATTTATGCAGAATATTGCAAACGATTTGATGGATCAATTTTTAAATGAAGAGATAGACCGTGTGGAATTAATATATCACCACTTCATAAGTAAAGGTTCACAGGTTATTCTACAAGAGACATTTCTCCCAATTGAGCTACATAGTGGTATTAAATCAAATTTGGAAGGTGTAATTGAAAAAAGTTATGACAAACAATTAATGCCTGATTACATAATAGAGCCAGACAGATTGACCATAATGGAGAAACTTTTACCCAAAGTTTTAAAGGTAAAGCTTTTCACAAGCCATGTAGACTCTGTCACATCTGAACATGCTGCACGTATGACTGCCATGCAGATTGCTAATGATAATGCTGACAACTTAATTGAAGAGTTAACAAGAGAATATAATAAATTGCGTCAGGAGTCGATTACAAATGAACTTCTTGATTTAATAGGCGGTTCTTTAGGAAAATACTAAAATTAATCAGAGACTCTTATTAATTGACTCAATATAATTCAAAAGCTCTTCCCTACCCTGTTTTTTCTCTGAAGAAGTAATAAAAACAGGTGGCAGCTCCTCCCATGTTTCCAGTAATTTTTCTTTGTAGGCATCTATGTTTTGCTGCAAGCGGACAGGTCCCTGCTTATCCGCTTTTGTAAATACTATAGAAAAAGGTATACCATTTTCACCAAGCCATTCCATAAACTCAAGATCAATTATTTGGGGTTCGTGACGTGAGTCTACCAATACAAACAGATTCAATAACTGATCACGTTCCATAATATAATCCTCTATTATTTCTCTTATTTTTTCGCGTCCCTCTTTCCCTCTTCTGGCATAACCATATCCGGGTAAATCCACAAGATACCATTGTTCATTAATAAGAAAATGATTTATCAGCATTGTCTTACCAGGTTTAGAAGAGGTCATTGCCAACCCTTTGCGATTGGTTAACATATTGATTAAAGAGGACTTCCCCACATTTGATCTACCTATAAAAGCATATTCAGGTTTACCATCTTGAGGACACTTTTTATAATCACTATTACTAATAATAAATTCAGCTGACTTAATAATCATTCTACTTATATTTTTTAATCAATTACATTTTAAAGTCTACAGTCAAAAAAACACATAATTGTTTAAATAAACAGTTCTGAATTATATAAAATATCTGACTATATAAACTTGTTTCCCTAAATAGCCAATTAAAATTAAACTAATCGTTTATTATTTCTTAAAGATACAGCATAAAGACCGACACCAGTTATCAATCCATTTAGAAGTAAAAGCTCATATCCAACACGATAGTTGAAAATCTTCAATATAACTACTTCTATTATAAAACAGAGTACAGGTGCTGAAATTGCAACATATGGAACAAATTTATCAGTAGGTTTTACTTTTGTATAAAGTCCAAAGAAATATAAACCAAGTAATGGTCCATACGTATATGATGCCAGCTTATATATTGCATTAATAATACTGTCAGAACCAATAGCTTCTATCAGTAGAATAATTAATACAAAAACAGCACTTATTGTTACATGTGCAATTCGGCGTGTTCTTACATCTTTTTTCTCCTGCTCTTTATTTAGTGAAACTGCATTCATATTTAAAATATCAACGCAAAAAGAGGTTGTAAGAGCAGTAAGTGCTGAGTCTGCACTTGAGAAAGCTGCTGCAACTATACCTACCACAAATATTCCAAGTACTACAGGTCCTAAATACTGACTTGAGATTACTGGTAGAATTTCATCAGAGATTGCTGGCAAAACAATACCATTTTGCTCAGCATAAATCAGTAATAATACACCAAGACTTAGGAAAAGGAAGTTGATTGGTGCAAAAGCGAATCCATATGAAACAACATTCTTTTGAGCATCCTTCAATGTACGTATTGTAAGGTTCTTCTGCATCTGATCCTGATCAAGTCCTGTCATCACAATAGTAATAAACATTCCGCTAAAAAACTGTTTAAAGAAATTCTGAGTACTTGTCCAGTCATCAAATACAAATATCCTTGAATGAGGACTTCCGCTGATAATTGTTACCATTCCTCTAAAATCAATATTCATACTCTTATTCACCTGCCATACGATAAGTATCAGTGCAGTAATAAAAAGAATAGTCTGCAACCAGTCAGTCCAAATAATTGTCTTTATTCCACTCTTATGACTATATAACCAAATAATCATTATTATACCAATAACCGTAACTACAAACGGTACTCCCCATGCATCAAAAACAAGTCGCTGCAAAATAAACGCAACTAAATACAGCCTTGCAGCTGCACCTACAATTTTAGAAATAAGAAAGAACCAGGCCCCTGTCTTGTATGACTTGGGTCCATATCTTTGATCAAGATATCCATATATTGTAGTCAGATTCAACCTGTAGTAAAGAGGTAACAGAACATATGCAATTACAAGGTACCCAAAGAAAAAGCCCAATACCATCTGCATATATGTCATATCAAGATTTCGCACCATCCCGGGGACTGAAACGAATGTAACTCCTGAGATTGATGTCCCTATCATTGCTATGGCTACAACATACCATTTTGAAGATTTGTTTGCGCGAAAAAACTCATCATTTCCAGAGCCTTTACGACTTGTGAGATATGATATCAACATCAGTACCCCAAAATATACTACAATGACTATTAAAATATATGCTGACTTCATGTGGTTTATTTATGATTATTAGCAAGGTTATAATAATATTCTACCAGCTCATTGAATGTATCAAATTTTATTGAGTAATTATCTGTCTTACCAAACCCATATGTCATGTAAACAAAAGGTACTCCTGCTTTAGATGATTCAACACTATCTGAGTCAGTATCACCAACATAAACTGGTGATTTAAGATCGTGTTTATCAACAAGCAGTTGCATATTGTGATGTTTAGGTTTCAGATTCATTCCATGCTCCATGTAATCAGTAATAAGATGACCAGTATTAGTGTGATTCATAAAATTCACCAAACCATCTTTTTCACAGTTACTCAAGAGAAACAGTTTATATTCCTTTGAAAGCTGCTCCAGACCTTCCAGTACACCATCATAAACAAGTGGTTCCATTACCGGTACCAAATCCTGGTAAGCATCAATTACGGCATCAAATAATTTGTTATGCATATCCTCAGTCCATTCAGGAATAATAGTATTTAGCATAACTCTGGCCTCTTTACCCATCAAGCCTATTATATCATCTCTTGTAACCGTTTTTTTATATCCACACTTTTCGAATCCTGCAGTCCATGCTTTAGCATACGTATTTACATTATCCCAAAGAGTGCCATCCATATCTAAAATTAAACTATCCGGTTTTACCACTTCTGTCATTTTTTTTGTCAGCAAAAATACTCAACTAAGCATTAAGGGGCAAATAAATAGGTCTAAAAAACAAAATAGTATTATGTTTGTTTTAAATTCAAATACGAATGCTCTCTAAAATAAAAACAGACTTTATAATATATGGCCAAAGACAAAGTATGTCTGATTATTAACCCGGCTTCCGGTACAGATTCCAAGAAGAACATACCTGAAGATGTAGCATCAGCTATAGATCAGAAAAAACAGGACCTTATAATTCGTGTAACAGGTTATCCTGAACATGCAACAGAGATAGCCAGACAAGCCGCAAAGAAAAAATACAAATATGTTATTGCTGCCGGTGGAGATGGTACAGTTAACGAGGTTGCCAGAGAACTGGTCAATACCGACACAATATTGGGTATATTACCCTTAGGGTCAGGAAATGGACTTGCTAGAGATTTAGGAATACCTATTGATATTGAAAAGGCTCTTGAAATAATAATCAATGCACATACAAGAAAAATTGATTATGGAGTTGCTAACGGACATATCTTTTTCTGCACCTGTGGATTTGGTTTTGATGCATTTGTAAGTGGCAGATTTGCCGAAGACAAGAAACGAGGACCATTAGGATATGTAAGAAATGTTCTGGAAAGTGTAGTTGATTTCAGAGCTGAGGAATATGAAATCACATATGATGAAGGATCACTTACAGAGAAGGCATTTATACTCACCTGTGCCAACGCTTCACAATATGGCAACGAAGCATATATTGCACCAAACGCGAGTATGGATGATGGAATGATGAATGTGTCAATTCTTAAACCTCTAAATGCTCTTGAGATCCCGCAAACAACTATACAACTATTCACAAAGAACATTGAAAAGAATAGTAAGATGATATCACTGTTGACACAGAAACTCCATATAAAACGTGCCTCCCCGGGGTTAATGCATATGGATGGAGAGCCGGTACTAACAGATTCCGAAATAGAAGTCAGGGTTATACCTAAAGGACTAAATGTATTCACTCCCACTCCATCTGAGATTAATGAAAAAAAGCGCAAAGAGAATGAAACCATTTTCAATTCGCTTACCAGATGGTTTAATTAAACCTACCTTTTCTTCCAGACTGTAACCTGAAGAATTCTTTTCTCAGAAAGTCTTGATGATTTTTTCCTGATCTGTATTAAATCTTGTGGCTCTGAATGAAGAACGAAGTTATTATTAAGCAGACTACTAATACCATCAAATGAAGTTACAGGTTCACCATCCTGTTTGAATCCTCCCGGCCATTTGTCACGAGGCGTTTTCTTCTGATCCCATTGATAATCAGAAGCAATCACAAGTAACCCTCCATCATTAACTCTAGTATGGATATCTGATAGAAATGCTTTAGGATCGCTCAACTCTTCTAACAAAGAAGGTACTACAATCAGGTCATAACCGGAATAGATATCCTTTAAGTTCATAGCATCAGCCTGCATAAATAAAAGACTACCCTTTATTTCATTCAACCCAAAATCGCTAAGTACAATATCACGGTAAAACATAAGTTCCCCCTCATCCCTCATTGTATATCGAACATATCCCTGCTCCTGCAATTGAATAGGAATACGAATCATTCGTGCTGTAAAATCGAGAGCTGTAACATCTTTAAAACTTCTCGCCAGTTCAAAAGCCAGTCGCCCCGTATCAGCATTTAAATCTAAAATCCGAGAATCAGAATTATTCTTAATTAAATCATTTATAATCACAGAAAGCTGCCTTGCAAGATTTGGTTGATCAGAGTAAGCATCACCCCAATTTTCTTCACATGAAAGAGTTACCTCCTCATCTGTCTCATAATCTGCCTGTTGAATTTTCAGAGGAGCATCAGACTCAACATATCTGAATCCGGCATGCTGATAAAAATGCCTCCTGAAAGCATAGCGTGAATGAATTGTCGCTTCATTACCTGTTGAGATCCATGAACCACCTTTAATAAGATTATGCTTTCCGTCAAACGTAGGAGTTGAAAAATCATCATACATTGGATGCACCTTAAATCCAGGGAATCCGGTTATAGGAGTTTCAGTCCATTGCCATACATTTCCAACAACATCAAAAAACTGCCCTTGTACAAACATATTTACAGGACAAGGTGATGAATAGTATTCCAGATTAATATTACCCGGAGCCTTCTCCCACTCAGTAACCTCATTTAATTGAGCCACACCGTGCAATCGATACCACTCAGCTTCAGTAGGCAAACGAAAGTTCTTGCCAGTCTTCATACTTTTCCAGTTACAAAAAGCTTTCGCTTCGAGATAGTTCACTTCTACAGGCCAGTTCCATGGCATAGGAATCTCTTCTGCTACAAGTCGTAGATAATATTCTTTTTCATACTTACGCCAAAACAAAGGCATCTCAGCCTGCTTAAAATTTCTCCAGTTCCACCCCTCTTCTGTCCAGTAATTTTCATTATTATAACCTCCATCCTCGATAAATTCTAGAAATTCTCCATTAGATGTCAAATATTTGGCAGCCGCAAAGTCAGAAACTTCCTCTTCATAGTTACCATACTCATTATCCCATCCATATAACGGATAATCCATAGGCTTACCTAATTTCATTTTTGCACCACTTACCGGAACAAGTTCATTTTTCGGTGCATCACCTGAACTTGGACAACGAACCCCAAAGAGCCCCGGAGTCAAATCCTCTAAAGGTAGCTGTCGAATCAGAACGGAAGAAGTCTCCAGATGAATCCTCTCATGTTCTATACCCATCATAATAATCCAGAAAGGACTATCCCAGTTGATTGGTAATTCAAGAGGAGCAGTATCAATTACCTCAAGAATTACTTTTTTAACCTCATCACGATAAGCACGTACCTCATGCACTGGTGGCCAGTCATAGTTATTATTATCCAAATCATCCCAACTCATCTCATCCACACCAATTGCAAACAGAGATTCAAATCTGGGATTAATCCTTTTACTTATAATTTTCGCAAGAAAAAGCTTATTAATGTAAAACACTGCTGTATGCCCCAGATAGAACAGAATAATATGCCTTAACGAGTCTCCACGCTTATAGAATATATCATCCGACTTTAGCTGAGTATACAGTAGTTCATCTATCGCCCATGTTTTCAGAAAGTAATCACGTATTTCTTCTCTTTTAGCTTCTGAAGATCCAGAACGTAAATCAATGGTTTTAGTAATCAAATCAGTCATGTTAAACATTAAAATTTTTATATAAATATATTTTTCTCATTTGGAACTCTTCCGTAGGAGAGCTCATCTTAGTTTGTGATATTTCGGCGACCCGGCTAAACCCCAGTTTTTGATATAATGACAGAGCAGGTCTGTTTTTTTCCCAAACACGAATTACTGCACCTGAATATTTATATTTTTCCAATCCTATAAGCCTGTCAATCAAAGCTGTAGCAAGACCGTTTCGTCTGAAATCACTATCCACAATTACTTCAGCAATATAAACGATATTATCATGCTTTACATTATCTAATACACCTATGGGAAACTCTTTATCGAAACTTAAAGTAGTTGCAAGTGTAAAGGCAACAATCTCTTCATTATATATAGCTATATACCCAAAACCATTCTCAATTAAAAACTCAACGGTCTCCTCTGCATCTGCCTTATCTATATATTGTGCATATTCGCCCTGAGTAAAGGCAGTCAGGTACAGATCAATCAATCTGCTTTTAAGCATTGGGTAATTGAATCGATCAAGACTTAAAATTCTGAATTTAAAATTAGAATCCTCCATACTCGATTTTACTATTCAACAATCATGCGCATGGTATGTTCACCATCCACCAACGCTTCCACCTCCACCTCCCATTCCTGAGAAGCCTCCGCCAAATGATCCACTGCTCCAGTTGCCACCACCTGATGATGATGGCTGGGTTGCAGCATGACTAACTGTATTAGATAATGTACTATTCAGAGCATGACCAAACAGAGCTGCATTAACATATGTACCCCTGTACCAAGCTGGCTGATACGCCTCGGGCTGGACTGCAGAGGAGAGAAGAGCCTTTTCAAATTTCTCACCCCAAACCTCTTCCATTTCAAGAGCTATGGCATAAGGAAGCAACTCCTCAAATTTCTCCGGAGTAACCGATGGGGGATTAAAAAACTGCATTCGTTTCTCCTCAGCAACATCCAGATACATCTTTAGTCCTTTAATATTAGATCTATAATGAAGCTTCCTTTCACCCGGGCGAACAATTTGTATTGCATATATTATATATAGAATAGAAAGTAATGGAATTGTAATAAACAGAGCTGTTCTGTTTACTTCGAAATGCATTAAACTATTGTTGATAAAGTAAAATAGAATTATAATATACAGCACAAATCCAAGCCAGGGTACTACATGAAATTTAATATTTATTCCCTCATCCAAGACAGGTCTGAACTGTTTGTTCAAGCTCTTCTTGTAATTCTGCATCATTTTAGCTACATCTCTATCATATTTACCATCCAGACGTATATTGTCGTCTGAATAAAAAAGTTCGCGTAAAACAACAGCCTCTTCAGCAGGCAGTTTACTATAATCATTATTAAGGCGAGTCAATGAAAACACCCTATCCTTACGGATTCCGAACAGTCCTTTCTTCTCAATAATCTCTTCAATAGATAGATACCCTTTTACAGACAGATTAACAATTGAAGCAGTAATAAGATCATCAATAAAATAACCCTTATGAAGCATTCCCACCGCAGCAGGAGAGAGTCCGTCTGGTGGAGAAAACTGAGGGATGGCTACCGGTTTAGGAGGATCCACTCCATACTTTTTCCATGTTATTCGATAATAAACTGATAATAATAGAATAAAAACAGCACTAACTACAGCCATCCCGTTTTTATCAAACCATGAAAATACATTTGTCTCAAAGCCAGCAGGTTGATTAACAACACCTTTTGTAAAACCTACTGATACAGTAAGCATCTCGTTTGATGGCAAATTGTTTACAACAGTTGTCAATGAACCATCTTCATTAATTTCAGAGATGCAATCACTCTCTTTATCACCAAATCTTCCTGTATAACAGTGTGAACTAATTATATTTGCACCCGTTGGTAGTCTTACAACAGAACTAACACTATCTATCATTTTTCCGGATATACCATTTACGTTCCAGCTTAGTTCATCATAATCTTCATAAAAACCTATCTGACCGGCTGTTTCATAATATATTTCATAAATATAGAAACCGGGATCAAGAAATATATTCCTGTCTCCAACGTAAATAATCAAATCACCACCCTCTCTCTCCGTGAAGTAATTAACAGGACTTCCATTCATAAGTACCTCACTCACCGAATAATCTATACTTATCCTGTTATTCTGGATATCTCTTCTTGTCAAAGGGAGTGATCTTGTTATACCTCTTTTGAATACATCACCTTTTGAAAATATCCTTATCTCCTCCTTTACCCGGATCATTCCAGACTCTTCTATCGTGACATCAGAATAAAAAGTGTATATCTTCTCCTCCTGAGCTATTATTGACACAGAGGATAAAAGCAGAATTATTGATAGATAAATATATCGCATTAGAATTGAACTTGAGGAACAGCTTTCTCAGCCTCGTTTTCCAACTCAAAGAAAAGTGATTTTGTAAATTTGAACATTCCTGCAATGACATTGCTTGGAAAAGTATCAACAAGAATATTATTTTCACGTACAGTACCATTATAATATCGTCTCGACTTCTCAATATCAGATTCTATCAAACTAAGCTGGTTCTGCAACTGCAAAAAGTTTTGGTTTGCCTTAAGTTCAGGATACTGTTCTGCTACAGCCAGAAGTCTTATAAGTGCTGCATTTAAATTATTTTCAGCAGCCTCCTGTGATTTAATATCTTGTGCCTGCATAGCACCGGCTCTTGCCTGGGTAACATTTTCAAATGTTTCTCTTTCGTGAGAAGCATATCCCTTTACTGTTTCAACAAGGTTCGGTATCAGATCGTGACGTTTTTTCAACTGAACATTTATGCCACTCCAAGCTTCCTGAACCATAGTACGAAGTTTAACAAGCTTGTTATAGATTGATACTCCATACATTATAACAATTATTACAAGAATAAGTAACACAAGAAGTAATGTACCCATAGATTTAATTTTTTAAAATTGATATATTATTTTAAACAAAAACCAAACTGTTAAAGTTTAGTTATAATAAACAAACAAATGTTTCACACTCATAAAATTACAAAATTATTTGCTACGTTTATATAAAAATTGATGCGTATTTTAATCCTGTTTAATCTATTATTTAGATATATCGAACAAGAATGACGTAAAATCGTTTATCTAATAGAAATTTACTGATGCCAAAAACAATTTGAATTTTATGAAAAACTTTATTTTTCAGAACCCTACAAAACTGGTTTTTGGAAAGGGGCAGATAGAAAAGCTTTCAGAGCTGATACCACTTGATGTAAATCTTTTAATAACATACGGTGGTGGTAGTGTTACCAAGAATGGAGTTTATGATCAAGTAAAAAAAGCTCTAAAAGGAAGAAGTTATACAGAATTCTGGGGTATTGAGCCCAACCCTCGAGTAGAAACGCTCAGAAGAGCTATTGCACTTGGAAAAGTAAAAGAGATAAATTATATACTTGCAGTAGGTGGAGGTTCAGTTTTGGATGGAACTAAACTGATTGCTGCCGGAATAGTTTCTGATAAAGATGCATGGGAGATTGTATTAAGTGGAGTAGCAGAGAATCAGATTCCATTCGCTTCGGTAATGACTGTGCCGGCTACCGGATCTGAGATGAATGGAGGGGCTGTAATCACAAGAGAAGAGACACATGAAAAATTTTCTTTTGGTGGTGATTATCCCCAATTCTCTATTCTTGATCCTGAAGTAACCTATTCATTATCAGACCATCAGATAGCTTGTGGACTTGCTGATGCTTATACACATGTACTTGAACAGTATATGACAACCACAGGTCAATCAAGAATCATGGACAGGTGGGCCGAAGGCTTACTTTTGTCAATTATTGAAATTGCTCCAAAAATAAAAGAATCTCCTAATGATTATGAACTGATGGCTGACTATATGCTATCGGCCACTCTCGCTCTTAACGATTTCATAAGAATGGGCATTTCACAGGATTGGGCTACTCATCAGATTGGCCACGAATTAACCGCATTGCATGGAATCACACATGGGCATTCATTAGCAATAGTTATGCCCGGTACATTGAGAGAACTGAAAGTGCAGAAACATGATAAACTTCTTCAGTATGGTGAGCGTATATTCAATATCACTGAAGGCACTGAAGAGGATAGAGTGAATAAAGCAATTGAGAAGACTGAAGAGTTTTACCGTTCGCTTGGTCTAACAACAAGGCTCTCAGAGGAAAACGTAGGCGAAGATACTATTGAAACAATAGCTCGTCGCTTTAATGATCGTGGAGTAGCATATGGTGAAAACCGTAATGTTACAGGTGATGTTGCAAGAGAAATCTTACGAAAATGCATTTAGTCATTAATGTTTATTAGGACTAACAGACAACTGATTTCCCATTGCGACTTTAATAAATACCTTTTTTTTTGTATGTTTGTGTTTCAATTTATCAGTATGAGCACAATTTTACTTAGTATAGGTTCCAACACATTTGCGAAAACAAATATAGATAAAGCTAAACGAATGCTTTCTTATCTATTTCCAGGAATCATTTTCAGTGAACCAATTTTATCTGAACCTGAAGATGATAGTTTTAAATATCTGTTCCGAAATATTCTGGCAAGTTTTGAAACAGATCTCTCACAGGAAGAGATAATAGAAAAGATTAAGCAGACAGAAAGAGCTGTTGGACGTACCCCTAAAGATAAATATCAGGGCAAGGTAGTTATAGATATCGATCTTCTGAAGTATGGTGAAGAGATACTAAGACCACAGGATTTTGAGAAGGAGTATATTCAGCAACTATTGGCCATTTTTGTGATACCTGAGCCGACTAACCAAACAACATCGCCTGATGAACTTGATTCATTGGAAGAATCTGATATATAGAATTTATTAATTTAGCCTGGTAATTGATTTAACACCTTTTACTGCTTTTAGTTTTTTAATCAGTTGTTCCAACATCGAGGTATTGGCAAGCATAACAGCGATGTTACCCTGGAATAGACCATCATTTGAGTCAATTGAAATTGACCTCATCTGGATGCCTTCCTCTTTTGATATTATAGACATTAGGTTAGCTACAATATTAATCTGGTCGTTTCCGATTACTCTAAGTATAATAGTGTAATTGGAAGAGCCTGTTTTGCCTGACCAGCGGGCTTTTAATATTCTGTATCCATAGCGTGAGAAAAGATCTTGCGCATTAGGACAACTGAATCTATGTATTTTTATCCCCTGTGATGAAACAAAACCAAATATCTCATCACCATAAATAGGATTACAACATTTAGCAAGTTTATAATCGATCCCCGTAAGATTCTGATCTATTATCAGTTCATCTGCACTTGTATTCTCAATACCCGGGGTTTTTAATGTAAACTCTTCAGCACTTACTGTTGAGTGTGATTCTCTGATTTCATTACTCCTGCTTTCTATCTCAAGATAACGGTCAATTACCCAGTTTATATCATTCTTTCCATTTGCAATATCAACATAAAAATCTGTAACAGTCTTGTATTTAAGCTTTTTAATCAATTGCATTAGATGAGAATCATCCAGATCAATCTTGCGGTTTTTCATCCTTCGCAAAAGGGTCTCCTTTGCAATATCAACCTGTTTACCAGCCTCCTCTTTTAGTAACTGGCGAATTTTTGTCTTGGCTTTGGATGTTACAACACTATTAAGCCAATCCTGTTTAGGGGTTTGATGCGAGGAGGTGTTGATCTCAACCTGATCACCACTTTTTAGAACATGTTTAATAGGAACATTTTTACCGTTAACTCTACCCGACATGCAGGTAGCACCTAATTTTGAATGTATTGAGAATGCAAAATCAAGAACTGTTGCACCTTTAGGCAATTTAAAAAGATCACCTTTTGGTGTGAATACAAAAATCTCTTCATCATAAAGGTCAAGCTTAAAATCAGACAACTTCTGTGTCAGGTTGGTTTCCTTGTCATCCAGCGACTCTCTAAGAGACTTGAGCCATTCATCAAGACCTGATTCACTCTTTAATCCTTTATATTTCCAGTGAGCTGCTAAACCTCGTTCAGCAATCTCATCCATTCTTTTTGTGCGTATCTGCACCTCAACCCATTTCGAACCCGGGCCCATTACAGTTATATGCAGTGACTCATAACCATTGCTTTTAGGTATTGACAACCAATCTTTTAATCTCTTCGGATTGGGTTGATACATATCAGTAATTATGGAGTAAACCTGCCAGCATTGCGCTTTTTCCTGCTCTAAAGGTGCATCCAGAATTACACGAATTGCAAAAAGGTCATAAATATTTTCGAATTCAATCTTCTGCTTTTTAAGTTTGTTATATATCGAGTTGATAGACTTTGTACGCCCCTTAATATCATACTTAAAACCAGTGTTGTTTAGTCGCTGCTTCACCGGCTCAATAAACTCTGCAATATATTTTTCTCTGGAACGCTTTGTTTCATTTAGTTTACCGGCTATAAAATCGTAAGTTTCCCTGTCGGTATATTTCAATGATAGATCCTCAAGTTCAGACTTAATGGTATAAAAACCCAACCTGTGGGCAAGCGGTGCATAGAGATAAGTTGATTCTACAGACAGATCCAGCCTCTCAGAACTTGTGGCCGATTTTGCCTCCCTCATCATTCTTAGGTGCTGAGCAATCATTATAAATACCACCCTTATATCTTCTGCTATAGAAAGCAGCAGTTTAATATAATTTTCTGACTCAACGGCAGATTTCTTGTCACTAAACTCACTGATTTTAAGAAGTCCATTAAGTATTACAGAGGTATCTTCACCAAAATCTGATCTAGCTCTCTCAACAGAGTAACTCCCATTTGAAACAGGATGAATAAGTAAAATGGCACATACAGAGGATTGCTTCAGACCGATCTCATCAATTGCCACTATTGTAGTTCTGATATCAGCCCAAAGTTCATTCTTGACATTATCCTGAGTTGTATCATCACATGACTGCAAATAGTTCAATAGGATCTGTTTGAGCAGTCCGATTCTCTCAATGCTCCATTCATCACGAAGTACTGAATATATCTTTTTGTAATGAACTAAAAACTCAATTTTATCTTTTTCCTGAATTTCGGTCATACCCCATTTCCTAAAAATAATCTCTACTTACTTTATTCTATCCGAAAAATGAATTAACTTTAAAATATAAATAAATACTGCATAGCAAAATTAATGATTTAATATTTATAAAAGCGGTAATTAATATGATTTTAGATAAGTTATTGGGCAAACAGAGTCCATACTTAGTACATATATAGCTCTTACCTTCTCCTTACCCGGTTCTTACCCTCCTCATTAAAATATTAGGAAGGTAAGAACCGGGTAAGAGCGAAACACCTATAAAGTACAAATGATACTATACTTAAAATCATCTTATTAGCAGAAATGGAAAAATAAAAAATAGATCATAAACGAATTAAACATATTAAAGCATGCGTAAAATAATTATTCTACTACTATTTACTATCCCTACACTGTTAATGGCACAGCAAAGTGAAGTGCTACAGTTAAATGAGGGCTGGCAATTTTCTCAGGTTGCAGATACAAACCAAAACAAAGAAAATGTTTCGTGGTACGATGCGGAAGTACCTGGGTCTGTGCAACGTGACTTGATACGTCTTGGCGTTTTGCCCGATCCTTATTATGGCACAAATGAGAAGCTGATACAATGGGTTGAGGATAAAAACTGGGATTTCAGAAAAACTTTCGTAGTTACTGCAGAGCAGTTGCAGTATGACGATGCTGTAATATTTTTTGAAGGATTAGATACTCACGCTGATGTTTTTTTAAATGGTTCCAGAATACTTCAAACTGAAAATATGTTTATTGGCCATAAAGTATCTGTTAAAAACATGTTACGCGAAGGAGAAAATAAACTATATATCAGGTTCTATTCTCCGATTGAACGTATGATGCCCGCACGTGAGTCATTTGGTTATGAGTATCCGGCAGGTAACGACCACAGAGATGAGAAGCTTAGTGTGTATAATCGCAAAGCACCTTATCATTTTGGATGGGACTGGGGAATCAGAATTGTGCAAATGGGTATATGGAAGCCTGTTTCTCTACATTTATATAACAGTGCAAGTATCGAGGATTATTATGTAAAACAGGTATCTATTGATAGTGAATTGGCTGAAACAGAGCATCAGGTTGAGCTTTTCTCATATAATGAAAAACAGATAGAGGCAACATTATCAATAGAATACAGTGTTGACGACAACATTAATTTTATCGAGGAACAGGTAGGATTAATGCCGGGATGGAACAATTTCTCAATTCCTTTGAAGATTAATAACCCTAAACTCTGGATGCCTGTTAACTGGGGTGATCAAAATATGTATGATTTCAAAGTTAAACTGATTGTCGATAATGAGGTTATTGCTGAAAAGACTGTAAGAACAGGATTGAGATCTATCAGGCATATCTTTGAAGAGGATGAGCATGGTAAATCTTACTACTTTGAAGTAAACGGTATACCCATATTCGCTAAGGGCTCAAATTACATCCCGGGAGAGATACTTACTACTCAACAGGATGAGGAGTATTATGAGAGATTTTTTGATAACCTTGCAGGTGCAAATATGAACTTTGTACGCGTTTGGGGAGGTGGTATTTATGAGAATGAAGAGTTTTATCGTCAGGCAGACGAAAGAGGCATTCTGGTATGGCAGGATTTCATTTTTGGATGTGTAGCCTACCCTTCTGATGATAACTTCCTTGCTAATGTGAGAGAGGAGGCCATATATAATATAAAAAGACTGAGAAATCACCCTTCACTGGCATATTGGTGTGGAAACAATGAAGTGTGGGAAGGTCTGAATTTCTGGGGATGGGGAAAAACTGTTCCTAAAGAGATTATGGATGGATGGTTTAAAGGATATGACCTTACATTCCGTGAACTATTACCATCACTTGTGAGTGAGTATGACGGCACACGTGATTACGTTCATGGCTCACCAGACGTTGCAAACTGGGGAAGACCAGATCTTTTCAATACGGGTGATGTGCATGACTGGGGATTGTGGTATGGTGAACTTCCTTTTGAAGCAATGGCTGACCGTTTACCTCGTTTTGCAAGTGAATTTGGATTTCAGTCATTCCCTGAAATGAAAACAATTAAGACATTTGCGGAACCTGATCAGTGGTCTCTGGAGAGTGAAGTAATGACTATTCACCAGAAAGCATCTACCGGAAACTCTTTAATAAAGAAGTACATGGACATGTATTATCATGAACCTAAAAATTTTGAGGATTTTGTTTATATAGGATTGGTAATGCAGGGAAATGGAATGGAGGAGTCAGTTGAGGCAATGCGAAGAGGAAGACCATACTGTATGGGTGCATTATACTGGCAAATAAATGATAGCTGGCCCGTTGTGTCATGGTCGAGCATCGACTACTACAACAATTGGAAGGCGCAACATTACCGCATGAGAGATGTTTTTGCTCCTCTTGCTTTGGGTATAGAGAAGAAAGATGGTAATCTGAATTTTTATACCATGTCAGACTATCTTGAAAATCGCAGTGATCTGATACTTACAGTTCAGATAGTGGATTTTTCAGACGGTGTTAAGCAAGAGTTCAAGGATATTGTTGATGCAGAAGCAAATAGTAGTAAAATAGTGAAAACAGTCAAAATATCTGATATTGTGGGTGAATCAGAAAAATCACACACTATGATTCACGCTTACCTTAGAGATAGTGAAGGAAACATTATTTCAACAAAAGATTATTTCTTCTATTGGCCAAACAAGCTTGATCTGCCTGAGACCGAAATAGAAAGCAGTGTTTCTTATAAGGATGGAGAATATGTTGTTACACTATCCAGTAAAAAACTGGCTAAAGATGTTTTCGTGGAGATCCCCGTTTTAGGAGCACAGTTCAGTGACAATTTTATTGATCTGCTGCCGGGTGAAGAAAGAACAATTGTAATTACATCTCCTGAACTAAAAGGTGCAGATAAAACTCCGGTTACATTCAGGCATGTCAGAGAAACTTATTAATTTGAAAACATATTCATACGATATATAGTTTATGTCGTATGAATATTCATTATTTATGGCTGATAAAAAAACAAACCTCTCTATATTATCTGTTGTTGCTATAACATCATTTATGGGTACATTCCTGGTATCTGCAGTGAATATTGCACTACCCAGTATTGGCAGCAGCTTGTCACTTTCGGCAATTGAGCTAAGCTGGATTATAACATCCTTTATACTTGGTATGGCTTTATTTATGATACCTGCAGGAAGCTGGGGTGATAAGTCAGACAACAGGAAAATTTTTAAATTTGGTCTTGTACTATTCATTATTGCTTCCACTGCCTGTTATTTTGCCCCAAGCGGTATCTGGTTGATTGCAGCTCGTTTTATTCAAGGTATAGGTGCTGCTTTTTCAGGAACAACAGGTCAGGCAATACTAGTCTCTTCTTTTCCGGCCAATAAAAGAGGTCAGGTGCTCGGTATTTCAGTTTCTGCTGTATATATCGGATTGGCACTGGGACCTGCTGTAGGTGGAGTCTTAACGGAACAGTTTGGGTGGCGTATACTATTTAGTATTGCTGCCATATTAGGTATCTTCACATTAATTGTTTCAATTATTTTTCTTAAGAGTGATAAGAGTTTTATACCTGATTCCAAAAAGGGAGATATAGCTGGTACACTCCTGTTTATGTCGGGACTAGTTGCTTTGGTTTATGGATCATCTCAGATTCCCTCAACCAGAGGTTGGGTGCTTATGGCGTTATCGCTGATACTACTGGTAATTTTCTGGAGGGCAGAGAGCAAATTAAAATATCCAATGCTTGACACATCATTATTTACCCATAACAGGTTGTTTACATTCTCAAGCATGGCTGCACTGATTAACTATACTTCGACATTTGCAATTGGTTTTTTTATCAGTCTTTATTTACAGAAAACATTGAGTCTTTCTCCAAAAGAAGCAGGTGCTGTAATACTTGCGCAACCACTGATGATGGCAATCTTTTCACCTCTAGTTGGCAAAGCATCAGATAAAATTCAACCTCGCTATCTGGCAACAACTGGAATGGCAATGTGTACTATGGGACTGGGCATGCTGGCTTTTTTGAATGCATCTACTCCTATATGGCTGATTGTTACAATTCTGATTTGGGTTGGGTTAGGTTTTGCTCTTTTCTCATCTCCTAATATGAATACGATAATGAGTTCAGTGGAACGTAATCAGTATGGACAGGCATCAGGTCTTGCTGCTTCAATGAGAGTATTTGGTCAGATTATAAGCATGAGTATTATTACATTACTGATATCTTTTAATTTAGGCGATCAATCTATTGATGCAGTATCAGATCAATTATTCCTTAAAGCAATGCGATGGGGCTTTATAATTTTCACAGTTATTGGAGTCCCAGGCATATATTTTTCGCATTTCAGGGGAAATGTAAAGAAGGGGGTATAATACAAAATAGGTTTTTCATATTTATTCATAAAATCTCATAGTAAAATTACTCATTTGGTGTTATCTTTGCACCCACATTTACAAATAGTATTAAGAAGTAATGGCAAAAGAATTGAAGGAGCTTACTCCCAGAAGTAAAGATTTTTCACAGTGGTATCTGGATTTAGTTATAAAAGCTGATCTGGCAGAAAATTCTGCAGTAAGAGGATGTATGGTAATTAAACCATATGGTTATGCTATATGGGAAAAAATGCAGCGTCAACTGGATGATATGTTCAAGGAAACAGGTCACGTTAACGCATATTTCCCGCTGTTTATTCCTAAATCATATCTTAGCAGGGAAGCCGACCATGTGGAAGGTTTTGCTAAAGAGTGTGCGGTGGTAACACATTATCGTTTAAAAAATGATCCAAATGGCAACGGTGTAATCGTAGATCCTGAGGCTAAGCTTGAAGAGGAGTTAGTGGTAAGACCAACTTCTGAAACTATTATATGGAGCACTTATAAAAACTGGATTCAATCATATCGCGACCTCCCTCTGCTTATTAATCAATGGGCAAATGTTGTTCGTTGGGAGATGAGGACTAGATTATTTCTCAGAACTGCTGAGTTTCTCTGGCAAGAAGGACACACTGCACATGCCACAAGAGAAGAGGCTGTTGAAGAGACAGAGCGTATGATAAATGTCTATTCAGAATTTGCTGAGAAATATATGGCAATGCCTGTAATAAAAGGCTTTAAGTCTGAATCTGAAAGATTTGCCGGTGCATTGGACACATATACCATTGAAGCTTTAATGCAGGATGGAAAAGCTCTTCAATCGGGTACTTCACATTTTCTGGGACAAAACTTTGCTAAAGCATTTGATGTTCAGTTTGCTGATCAAACAGGAAAGCTTGAGTATGTCTGGGCAACTTCTTGGGGAGTTTCAACCAGATTGATTGGTGCTTTGATTATGTCGCACTCTGATGATAACGGATTAGTGTTGCCTCCTAAGCTTGCACCTTATCAGGTGGTTATTGTTCCTATCTACAGAAATGCAGAGCAGCTGCAACAGGTAAATGAAAAGGTTGCCGGTATCGTGCAAAGATTAAAAGCACTTGGAATAAGTGTTAAATATGATAATGCAGATAATAAGAAACCGGGTTGGAAGTTTTCGGAATATGAATTGAAGGGTGTGCCTGTACGCTTAGCTATTGGTGCACGTGATCTAGAAAATAATACTATTGAAGTGGCAAGAAGGGATACTTTAACTAAAGAAACTCTGTCATGTGATGGTATTGAAAATTACATCAAGGAGCTGCTGGAGGAAATTCAGGAAAATATTTACAAAAAAGCACTTGATTTCAGAATTTCACAAACACGTGAAGTAGATAGTTACGATGAATTTAAAATAGAAATCGAAAAAGGTGGATTCCTGTTGTGTCACTGGGATGGCACTCCGGAGACAGAAGAGTTGATTAAAAACGAAACAAAGGCAACTATCAGATGCATACCTCTGGAAGGAGACAAAACACCTGGTAAATGTATGGTAACAGGTAAACCTTCTAAGCAAAGGGTAATTTTTGCAAGATCATACTAAATCTTTAGGTGATTTCATGGCTACTTTTAAACAATGGATATCCGCTTTCAGACTTCGTACACTTTTTCTGGCAGTTGCAACTGTTATACTGGGAAGCGGATTATCTATTTACGAAGGTAAGTTCAACATATCTGTTTTTATCTTTGCCCTATTATTAGCTGTTTCGATTCAGATACTTGCTAATCTTGCTAACGATTTGGGTGACTATCTTAAAGGAACTGATACAACAGGTAAAAGAGAGGGACCGACTCGTGCTCTGCAGGGTGGAGCAATCTCTGTGAGAGAGATGAAATATGCAGTAATTATCTTTATTGTAATTTGTCTTTTTTCTGGGATAGTATTAGTTTCCCTTGCCTACCCCTACATTAACGGAACTAATGCATTAATTCTCCTTGTAACAGGTCTGTTGTGTATACTTGCTGCACTTTTCTACACTATGGGGAAAAATGCATACGGTTACAAAGGCTGGGGCGATCTGTTTGCTTTTTTCTTTTTTGGCCCTGTACCTGTAATTGGCACATATTTTCTGCACACTCATGATTTTACCCACATACCTGTGCTGCCTGCAGTAGGTATTGGAATCATAAGCACTATGATACTTAATATCAACAATATGAGGGATATGGATAACGACAGGTCGTCAGGCAAACATACAGTTGCAGTAAAACTGGGATTACCTAAATCAAAAATGTATCACACCATTTTAACTATGGCATCTTTCTTCTGTTTCCTGAGTTTTAACAATATATATGAACCATCTCCATGGTATAGATATATTTATTTAATTTTCTTTCTTACACTTTTCAAAATTCTGATCGGGATACAGAGAAAAAAAGGGTCAGAACTTGACCCTTATTTAAAACCTACTGCTCTCTCCGGTTTTATAATTGCTGTAGTATTTTCGATTTGTATCAATCTTTAGATTTTCATTTCATATCTATTTCCAGAACATAATCAATTGCATCAGGTTTACTGTTCAGATTAAGCAATATGCCCTTTTCTGAAGTGGTGAATTTTATTGGCTTGCCATCAATAAACTGTTTAACTGAGGCTATCATTTTACCCTGAATTGGCAGATATAGTGCATCATCCTCCAGGTTTAGTATATGAACATAAATCTTATTCCCTTTTTGCGTTGTAACTCCCCAGTCACGTGGTTCAATAATTCCACCACGGGTCCCATAGATAGATTCACCATACTCATTCAACCATCGGCCTATTGCTAAATATCTTTCTATTGCGATGTCAGGGAATTCACCATTGGGGCGTGGACCCACATTCATAAGTAGGTTGGCGTTATTGCCTGCTGCTTTTACCAAATAATGGATAAGCTCTTTCTCGGACTTATAATCTTTATCTGTAATGCTATATCCCCATGTATGATTCATTGTTTCACATGTTTCAAGAGGGAGTTTGCCAACAGTTGCAGTGGATGAATATCCCGACTGATTCTGACCTGGGAGATCTTTCTCAAATGTCTGGCCATCCTCTCCTTCAATAGGTGCCAGGTGGTGGTTGTTGATAATAAGACACCCTGGCTGTATTGAATGTATATGATCATAGATCTCTCTCAGTTTCCAATCGAAATCTTCTGGTTGATCCCACATGCCATCAAACCATATTGCTCCTATTTCACCGTAATTTGTTAACAACTCAGTTAATTGATTCAGCATAAAGTTGTGATAGGTTTTCCACTCACCTTTATTAGTGCGCCCCACTCCTCTTCCTGATCTGCCTATTGGGAAGTAATCATCTCTACTCCAATCGAGTATGGAGTAGTAAAAGTGAAGCTTAATGCCCTGTTTATGGCACTCTTCAGCAAGCTCTTTTATTATATCTCGTTTAAATGGTGTAGCATCTACAATATTATATGGAGACTGCTTGGTGCCAAACATTGAAAAGCCATCGTGGTGTCGGGAGGTGATGCATATATATTTAGCACCGGATGCTTTTACATCTGATACCCATTTGGCGGCGTCGAATGCTGATGGATAAAATCCTTGAGCTAAGAGTGCATACTCTTTGTAGTTAAGGTTTTTATTATTCATTATCCATTCGCCATCTGCCATCATACTATAGATACCCCAGTGAATAAATACACCAAATTTCATATCTTGAAATTCTTCTCTGTTTTTTAAATTTTCTGCTGTGGGTATGTAGTTCTCTTGAGCTAATGCTCCTGAATATACTAAGTATATCATCATTAGTATGGAAATAAAGTGTTTCATAGGTTTTAATTTATTTTGAATTATTCTCAATATAATGAACTAACCCTTTGACGGTTTCATAGTCGTCAAAATCGAACTTGTTTTCTTTTATGTAATCGTTGTATAGATCTTTATACTTGTTATAGAAACGTTTCAATTGACGGACCGACTTAATCTCCTTTATTCCTGAACCATTATCAATTGAATATAAATTAAAGAGTTTTACCTTATAGTCATCAGGTAGTTTCAATTGATGCCACATGCCACCATCATATAAACTTGAATAGGAATCTACAGCAGAAGTATGTGTAGTACCACCATAACCAGCAGGTTTCCCCGGTGCAAGCAGTCTGCATTTATGTTCTATATATAGTTTATAGTTACTTTCCTCAACAACTTCTACAAATTTTTTCTTGTTGTTTAGAATAAACTTCCTGTTATCAATAAACACTGTGTCTAGATTGTCTAATGTTATATCAGCAAATGCTAACAGCTGTCCTCCCTGATCAAATATCATCTCTTCAGTAACCAGGTTATAGTTTAACAAAGCATGGTTTTCTGTTCCACCTTTCATAAGAACTACTCCTGGTATGAATTCAGAAAATAGATAGTGGGATATCTCTTTCTGTGAGTATGCAGAAAATGCAGTGACTAATACAAGTGTTAATAATAAGGTTGATCGCTTCATATCGGTAAAAAGTTAACTTACAAAACATCATAATTATTACCCTGTAACTCTAGGGGCTAATATGTAAATTACGTAAAGATAAACTATAATTTTGTAAAAATAAAAGAATTAACATGCTGTAAAAACCAGGGTGATGATTTAAATTATTTAATTAACTTTGTTCCATTAACAAACCAAAATTCTTTTCATTATGTTTGACAACAACAAACGCGCTTTCATAGCCATTAATGATAAAGCTGAAGTGTGTCTGATACCAAAAATGGCAAATCGACATGGATTAATTACTGGTGCAACAGGCACGGGAAAAACAGTCACTTTACAGACTTTGTCTGAGACATTTAGTGAGATGGGTGTACCTGTTTTTGCAGCTGATATGAAAGGCGATCTTTCAGGTGTTGCTAAAATTGGTGGTAATAAAGAGAGTGTTAATAAAAGAGTTGATGGTTATAATCTAAAAGAAAAAGGTTTTGAGTATAAGGCTTATCCTGTTCGTTTCTGGGATGTTTTTGGAGAACAGGGCCATCCGGTAAGAACTACTGTTACGTCGATGGGACCATTGTTGCTGGAACGACTATTGGGATTGAACGAAACACAGGGCGCTATACTTACAATGGCATTCAAAATTGCTGATGATAATAATCTTTTGATCCTGGATCTTAAGGATCTGCAAAAGATGCTGCAGTTCATTGGTGATAACAGAAGCGAATTTACTACTAAATATGGCAATATTTCACCTGCGAGTATTGGTGCTATTCAGCGTGGTTTAATGAGACTTGAGAGTGAGGGTGCTGATAAGTTTTTCGGGGAACCTGATCTTGAGATAACTGACTTTATACAAACTGAGCAAGGTAAAGGTGTTATTAATATTCTTGCTGCTGATAAGCTGATGAAATCACCTAGAGTATACACCACTTTTCTATTGTGGTTACTTGATGATTTATACGAAACACTTCCGGAAGTGGGTGATCTTGAGAAACCTAAACTTGTTTTCTTTTTTGATGAAGCTCACCTGCTGTTTAATGATATGCCTAATTCATTACTTGAGAAAGTGGAACAGATAGTGAGATTAATTCGTTCGAAAGGTGTAGGTGTTTATTTTTGTACTCAGAATCCCGCAGATATTCCACAATCAATTCTGGGTCAGCTAGGTAACAGGGTACAGCATGCATTAAGGGCTTATACTCCTAATGATCAGAAGGCTGTTAAGGTGGCTGCAAACACATTCAGGGCTAATCCAGGCTTTAACACAGAGGAGGTTATTACTCAACTTAATACTGGTGAGGCTTTGGTATCTTTTCTTGATGAGAAGGGTGCACCTCAAGTAGTTGAAAGGGCTAATATTCTGCCTCCGCAAGGACAAATAGGACCAATCACTCTGGGTGAGAGAGATCAGATATTAAAAAGTTCTCTTATTTATGGTGTTTATGAACAGTTGATAGATAGAGAATCTGCTTATGAAATACTTTCAAAGAAACAGGATCTTCTGGCTGAAGAGCGACGTTTAGCTGCTGAAGAAAAAGAGCGTATCCGTATTCAAAAGGAACAGGAGAAGGCTGCGAGAGAAGCCGAAAAGGCTCAGCGTGCAGCTGCTCGAAAAAGAAAGGAAGAACAGGGTATTTTGGGAGATCTTTTACAACAGGTAGGCAAAAGTACAACTCGTCAGATAAGTTACGAGATTGGTAAAACCATTACCCGTGGATTGCTTGGAGGACTGTTTGGTAAGAGATAAGAAAATAAAATGTTTGTATGATATTGAATTTTTCCAGAAACTATATAATAAAAGATACTTTAATAATCTCTTTTTTCTTTCTGTTTTTAATTTTGGGGGGATGCATTAATCCTGATAAGTCATTTAATTATAAAAATGGGGATTTACTCTTTTCTGTTGGTTCCGGTAATTCAGATTTCACTTCTGCTATTAAGGAGAGTACTTCAATGAAAGATGAAATACCATACTCACATGTTGGAATAGTTTCTATAGAGGGTGATGATATCTTTATAATTGAAGCAACCACAAGGGGTGGAGTAAGAAAAAGTACTCTGAAGGAGTTCTTTGCTGAAGCAGCAGAGATTGATGGAAAGAAATTAATAGCTGTGGGCAGACTGATTCCTGAATTGCAATATTCTATACCTGATGCTATAGAAAATGCATCGGCTCATTTAGGAAAGAAGTATGATTACTATTATGATGAGGCTAATGATCTGTTTTACTGTAGTGAGCTAGTTAGATTCTCATTTAAGGATTCGTCGGGTAATTATATAATTGAGCCACTAAAAATGTCGTTTAAGAATAAGGAAACTGGAAAACCGGATCCATTCTGGGAGTCACATTTTAAAAAATTGAATGTTGATATACCTGAAGGAATGCCAGGTACAAATCCTGCGGATATGGCCAAACTTCCGGTGATAGATATAGTACACACATTTTTCAAATAATAGTCATATACTGATAAATTTAAAATATAATAATGATTGAGCAAAAGAACGAAGAGATAATTGAGATGAAATCAGTAGATAGTACTGAAGTAAAACATATTAATCCTATCACTGACTGGTTTATTCGGCTTTTAAAAGGTGCTTTAGTGGGCATTGGTTTTATATTACCGGGACTCTCAGGGGGTGTATTAGCGGTTATCTTTGGTATATATGATCCGCTTATTAGGTTCTTGGCCAATATTAGAAATAAATTTGTGAAAAATGTTATGTTTTTTCTACCTGTTGCTATTGGTGCTGCAATAGGAATAGTACTTTTTGCAATTGTAGTAGAAAAAGCATTCGGTATTTATGCAGCACAATTCGTTTGCCTTTTTGTTGGATTTGTTGCAGGTACATTCCCTTCACTATATAAAACTGCAGGTAAACAGGGCAGAAAATCTTCGGATCTGTTTATATTGATTATCTCTACTATTGCTATATTCGCCCTTATGATGGCAGGTGGACAGCAATTGACAGAGGTGACTCCCAATATTATGGTATGGCTTGGTTCTGGTCTGTTGATGGGACTTGGTTTGATTGTTCCAGGTATGAGTCCTTCCAATTTTCTAATCTATTTTGGATTATATGATAAGATGGCAACTGGAATAAAAGATTTTGATTTTATGGTAATCATCCCATTAATTATAGGGTTTGTGATTTGCATATTGTTATTCGCTAAAATAGCGGCATGGCTTTTCAAAAAGTATTACTCAGGAATGTATCATTTTATTCTTGGTATGGTGGTGGGTTCATCTCTCGCAATATTCCCAACTGTTGTGTTTCCGGCTTTTACTACCGAGCAATTGACTATAACTGGATTAAGCTTTGGTAGTTCTTTACTCTTTTGCCTGATACTTTTCATTTTAGGAACACTACTTTCATATCAGTTTAGTAAAGTTGAGGAGAAGTATCCAAGAGAGGAAATCTTTTAAGTAGTTTATTCAACCTCTTTTATTACTTTAATTCTGGGATTACGATCAGTAAGCTCAGTAATCATTGCGTCTATATCTGATGGACTAACTCTTAAGATTTCAAATCCTCTTACCAGGTCAATTCTGATCTGGTTCTTTTTCTGTTTCTTTATTCCTAAAATATCTCCAACTGGAATTCTTTTATTTTTTGAGAATAATCTCAAAACAAAACGAATCTCAATGAAATTGAGGTCTGTAATAACATACTCTTTTATCGTAGTTGATAAAATAAATAGGATAGTGAAAGTAAAATATAGAATATTTGCCCAAATATTTGAGCTATCATTAAGTTTTAAAACAATGGCTATCAATAATACTATAGCAAGTGCTGTCCAAAATAGGTTTTCTATTCCATTATGTGCTTTAAATTTTTTATCCACTTTTATTCAGTATTTTTCATTACATAAGTGAGACAAGTAGAACAAAGATATAATTATTTCCTGAAAAGCTGTTAAATTAATTGAATAATGTCATAATAGACAAACCCAGATTTTTTATAGACGAAATAGGAGATTTTGTCTACCAAATGAAGGTTTCTATCTTTATATATTTGTAAATATGCTATTTAAGGCATTAAAAACAAGTTAAATGGATTTATCCTGATTAAACATTTGATCACTTATGGGTGTCATAGTTTCGAATTTATTTAATTAATCATTTTTAAAATATAAGTAATATGAGAAAAGTTGCATTAATACTATTTGTGGGAATATTCATATTGAGCAGTAATATTTTTGCTCAGAACAATAATGATTCTACTAAGAGAGTTGAGAGGCGTCAAAGAGTTGAAAACAGATGGACTCCTGAAAAGCGAGCTGAGATTATGGCAGAACAATTAAAACTGTCTGAAACAGAAAAAGCTCAGGTAAAAGCATTACTTGAAAAAAATGAAAAGGAAAGATTGGCTCAAGTAATAGAGCAAAGAGCTAAAAGAGAGAATTTGAAAAAAGAACGTGATGCAAGAAGAGCTGAAATGCAAGAACTTAGAGAGCAGGCAATTAAAGCTAATGAAGCAGAACTGGAGAAAATTATAGGTAAAGAAAAAGTAGATCAATGGAAAAAGTATAGAGATGAGAATCGAACTTTCAGACGTGAATCAGGAAGAAGACGTTGAAAATGATTACTTATTAAAAAAAGTAAAAAAAGCTGCTCTCAATTGTGCAGCTTTTTTATTTCAAATAGTACTTTTTGTAAATATCCTTGAATCTATTGCTCTCTTTAAATCTGATTAACCAGTTGTTCAGGCTATCTAATAAAACTGGTGATTCTCTTCTAATTACCCATGATTCTAATTGAGTGAAACTTATATCAGTCTCAATATCTATCTCAGGGAATGCGTCAGAGAGTCTTAAGGCTGTTCTTTCATCACTCACTGTGAAATCAATATTACCGGAGGCAACCATCATGATAAGTTGCTCTGTCTCATATGTTGAATCTTTAATTATGAAAATTGTATCTCCAATTTCATGTGCCAGATTGTTGAGTCTCAATATTGAGGGAGAATCTTCAGGAACATATATGCTCTTTTTTGCAAGATCTAGATGTTGTCTGATAGGTTCAATACTATCATTATATTCTGCTTTGCGTTGAATTAATACAAGCTTATTTAATGTGATGGGCTCTGTAAAATAGAACAATTCTCTAAGTTCTGAGTTAACAGCAATATTGCGGGCAATAAGATCATATTTCTGCTGTTTAAGCCCATTTAGGTTGTCTTCCAGACTATTTTCAAGGACAATATTAACTTTTATATCCCAATCATTTTCAATTGCTTTCAGCATTTCATACTGAAAACCGGCAACTGAATCAGCAGATATATAATAACCAATAGTATTATAGTCTGTGACTACATTCAATACACCCGAATCAATTATTTCACTATAATCACGGATTTTATTCTCCTTATCTGTATTATTACTTATCACTGTTACTATAATTATAATAATAAGTAATAACAGTAATAATAAATAGATTAGGATGTGCTTTCTTATGTGTATGTAAATTGACTTATGCAACTGCAGAAAAAATTAGTTGTGTAAGTTTACTGAAAGTCCCATTTTAAAGATAAAAGGGTTTACCGGATAGCCTGGTAAAGAGAAGTACTCTTGAGGTTTTATAACTTTAGATGCAACATTATAAAACATCACGAAGAATCGAGTCTGTTTCAAATGCATATTCATATATACAGTTGAAATCGGATAATTTCCTATCTCTTTTTCCTGCTGATTATAAAATTGAAGCAAAGCTGGTTCATAACCTTGTACAAAATATTTGGTATGATAATGGGCGTCTACACCAAACTGTAGCGTCAGTTCATTAACTATTTTTGTTCTTAAGTACATATTAGAATATATACTGAAAGTAGGCAATGGTATAACATTTTGATTACTCGATGTTTGATAAACAACTTGGTTATCCCAGTTGAATATTCCCAGTTTTATATTCTGATCTATACGTGCTGTAAGAATCTGAATATTTTCACTTTCTTGTGCTATGTTTTTATTTTGGTCAAAATATATCCAATTCTGAAGATTTTCCACTCCTGCGCTAAATGTGGTATTAGTAAAAGGAATAAATAGTTTTCCTCCTAAATAGACTCTTCGAGTGTCTCCAAAATCATTGTTCCACATGAAATATTTTGAGAAATAATTATTCTGCAGATATCTTGGTCTAATATTTTTCATATATGCCTCAGCTGACAAACCTACACGTTTACCTGCTATATCAAACCCTGTCTCGATATCCCCCAGTACTCTGAATTCTCCAATGTTAACACCAAGAACACCTAGATCAGCTCTGATATTGAAGAGTAAATTCTCTCCCTGTTGTTTATTTAGTACTCCACCGATAGTAACAGAGTTTTCTCTATGCCGAGTTCTATTAGTCCCGACAGTATCTCTCATTGAATAATTCCTCAGGTCATATTCCAAAAAGGCAGTTAGTCCAAATTTCACCCACTCTTTAAATCCCTCACGTAAACTTAAAGAAACTGTATTTTTAAAAGATGTGTAATGAATGCTGTCATCTACAGCTTCACTATAATAACGGTTTGCATAAAAACGATCAATGTTATGCATCTGTATTCCATCTACATTTACAAATGTTGTATCATGAGATAAGAAACGACGAAATTGCTGTGTGTATTGAGATGAGAACCCCAAACTGGCTACAGGAATAAACTCTCCTGAAACGCGAGTTAAACTGTCCTTAGGGGCATCTTTATAACCCAGGTTATATCTCCCGGAAATGAAATAACGATTGTTCCCAACTGTATTCCATGTATTTGTAAATTTAATGGGTATGTCTCTTGGAGTAAAGCTTTGTTGTATTGATTCAGGATCAGTGATAAAAGTTTCATCTGTAATACCTCCGTTTTCAAAATTACTAATCTTTCCAAGATTCATAAATGCATGTCCTTCGAATCTATCAGATAAATAACTTCCAAATAACGAGAAATTATTATTTTTAACAGATTGCGAATTATAAAATCCTTTTGAATTTATTAAATCAACATCTAGCCCCAGATTAAGACTTTTTCCAAAATTAGATGTTAGTCTTGCACCGAATCGCTCCTCTCTTGTCTGCTTATTTCCGCTTCGATGATAATCGAGCTTTGAATAAGGGACACGTGTATTAACAAACAAAAGTTCTTCTGCTCTTTTTATATATGGATAATATGCATTATTAAAAACAAAATGTTCTGTTTCTTGTCTATCATTGAATATTTTAGAAAAAGAGGGAGATCCTAATGGACCTAAAAAACCCATGGCTACTGATTCACCATCCGGTAGAGTTGTATGCTGATAATTATGAAGTATTGTATCTGATTCTGCTGGTAGACGACTACCGGTCCTAGCATCAATCGTCCAGATTGTCATTCTCGAAAGTTTTTGCAAAGAGTCTGCCTCAGCTCCATGGTCGTGTAAGAGATGATTTAATTGTGAAGTTTGACCAATAGGGAGCTGGGTTTCCTGTGGAGGTTGTAGTGAATCAGCCATCACCTGACTTTCAGCAGATTCAGGTATAATTATACGGGCTTGAGAGTATAGAAATACTATACTTAAAGACCAAATAAAAACAGATATTAACAGCTTTTGTTTCATCGGATGCAAACTTACATAAAAAAACGTGAAGCTTAGTTAGTCAGATTCGTTTTTCTAAAGTTTTTGATAAAATTTAGTATGTCTATGGTGTCATAAAGTATTATATTTAAAAATAGGAAATAGAGTAATTCTGTAAAAATTCTCACTTTTTATGCGCTTAATAAAATAATTACATTAACTTTGCGGAAATAAAACATCAAAATGAAAGTAAAAGGGCTGCATCATCATCATTTTCTAACTTGCATTCAGGCGAGATGAAATAGATATGTACAAACCCTATTGAAAATATTTATACACCCGTCTGAATCAATTCAGGCGGGTTTTTTGTTAATTAGCTAATAAGCAGAACCATTAATTTAAAAGAAGTGGAAAAGATTAAAATAGCAATACAGAAAAGTGGCAGACTCAGTGAAAATTCAATTGAATTGCTTAAAGAGTGTGGAATAAAAGTCACAAACGGAGATCGAAAATTGAAGACAGTAGCATCAAATTTTCCAATGGAAGTTCTTTTTCTCAGGGATGATGATATTCCACAGTATGTTGAACAAGGTGTGGCTGACATTGGAATATTAGGTGAAAATGAAGTATGGGAACAGGATAAAAATGTACAGATTGTTGAACAACTTGGATTTGGAGGATGTCGTCTATCTCTAGCCATACCTAAAGACGATGATTATAATGGAGTTGACTATTTTAACAATAAACGTATAGCAACAAGTTATCCCAAAATTCTTAGTAAATTCTTCGATGCCAAAGGAATTAAAGTAGATATTGAAGCATTAGGAGGCAGTGTTGAAATCGCTACCAGTATTGGGCTGGCTGATGGTATTTTTGATATTGTGAGTACAGGCAGTACTTTAATCATGAATGGATTAAAAGAAGTTGAAACAGTTGTTAGAAGTCAGGCAGTCTTAATTAGCAATAAAAACCTGTCACCGATAAAGAAACAACTCCTGGATGAGATGTTATTTCGAATTAAAGCATATAAAAACGGTAAAGGGAAAAAATATGTTTTATTGAATGCTCCTAATGAAGTTATTCCAGATATTGTAAGGATATTGCCCGGTATGAGATCTCCAAGTATTTTACCATTAGCAGATGAAGGATGGAGCAGCGTTCACTCGGTGATAAATGACGATGATTTCTGGGAGATAATTGATGAACTTAAACGGCATGGAGCTGAAGGTATACTCGTTATTCCTATTGAGAAAATGATATTATAGACCACAATTCAGATTTATTAAAATGAAGATTATTTCAAATCCCTCTCCCTCAAAATGGGAGAAACTTTCCGAAAGACCTATGATTAAGCAACAAAAGCTTATGAAAACGGTTGATAAAGTATTCTATGATATCCATAGGAAAGGAGATAAAGCTGTACTTTCATATAGCAGGAGATTCGACTTTCCTGATCAGGAGTCCTTTATAGTCAGTAGTGAAACAATTGACGAAGCTGCTAAATTAGTATCAGAGCGTTTGAAACAGTCTATTGAACTTGCAAGAAAAAATATAGAGGTGTTCCACAGATCTCAAATTGAAGAGGCTGTTAAGGTAGAAACCGCTCCTGGAGTGGTTTGCTGGCGGGAATCCCGACCAATAGAGAGGGTTGGAATATATGTACCTGGTGGTACTGCCCCACTCTTTTCTACCGTCTTAATGCTTGCAGTACCTGCCATGATTGCCGGCTGTAGTGAGATAGTACTGTGTACTCCACCTGATAAAGAGGGGAAGATTGATCCTGCAATTCTCTATACTGCAAAACTCGCAGGTGTAACAAAAGTCTTTGCTTTAGGTGGTATCCAGGCAATTGGAGCAATGACATTCGGTACTGAAACTGTACCTAAAGTCTATAAGATATTTGGCCCCGGTAATCAATATGTCATGGCAGCTAAACGCTCTTCACAATACTACGGAGTAGCAATAGATATGCCTGCAGGTCCAAGTGAAGTACTAATTATAGCTGATCAAACTTGCAACCCCTCATTTGTGGCTGCAGACCTTCTTTCGCAGGCAGAACACGGACCAGACAGTCAAGTTATCCTGCTTTCTTGTAATAAGAAAGTGATCAAAGAAGTAAACAAGGAGATTGACAATCAACTTGTAGCATTGCCACGTCAGGATATTGCTATCCAAGCATTAAAAAACAGCAAAGCAATCCTGTTTAAAGATATTGAAGATTGTATTGCATTCAGCAACCTGTATGCACCCGAGCATCTTATTCTGGCTGTAGAAAACCCATCTTTGGTCAGTCGTGAAGTCATTAATGCCGGCTCTGTATTTCTTGGAAACTGGAGTTGTGAAAGTGCTGGTGATTATGCAAGTGGAACAAATCATACTTTGCCAACAAGTGGTTTTGCAAAATCATTTAGCGGTGTATCACTTGACAGTTTTATTAAAAAAATAACATTTCAGCAAATTAGTGAAGAGGGTATAAGAAGCATTGGTAATGCTGTAGAAACTATGGCAGAAGCTGAGAAGCTTTATGCACACAAAAATGCAATGACTCTTCGTCAAGGAGTATTAGCAGAAAAACTTATAACAAATATTGAAAATAGTGATGAGGAAGTTTGATTTACGCTCATTGGTGCGCTCAAATATCTGGGAACTGAAACCTTATTCAAGTGCACGTGATGAATTCTGGGGTGATGAAGGTATATTCCTTGATGCCAATGAAAATCCGTTTGGAAATAAAAACAGATATCCAGATCCGCACCAACGTACTCTTAAGAAATCTCTTTCTAAAATAAAAGGTATATCAGTTGATAATATCTGTATCGGAAATGGGAGTGATGAGATCATTGATTTGGTTTTCAGAATTTTCTGTGAACCGCAAAAAGATAGTGTAATCATTTGTCCCCCAACATATGGTATGTACGAAGTATCTGCTAATATAAACAACGTAAATATTATTAAAATACCACTCGACAGTAATTTCGAATTAAATGTTGATGAGATTCTCTCACAAAACGCAAAATGTCTTTTTTTATGCTCCCCCAATAATCCCACAGGAAACAGTTTAAAGAATATCGAAGTACTGATGAATGAGTTTAATGGAATTATTATTGTAGATGAAGCATACATTGATTTCAGCGATAAGCCAAGTTTTATTGGTCGTCTCTCTGAGTTTCCCAATTTGATCATTATGCAGACATTTAGCAAAGCCTGGGCATTAGCCAGTGCACGTGTTGGTATTGCATATGCTGATTCAAATATTATTAAGTTAATGGATAAAACTAAACCCCCATATAACGTAAGTAGATTTAATCAGGAAGTGGCACTAAAAGCCTTGTCAAAACCAAAGAAGTTCGAGAGGCGTCTGAAAGTTATATTAGAGCAACGGGATAATCTTCTTAAAGAGTTTACTAAAATATCTGTAATCAAGAAAGTTTTTCCTACAGATGCAAACTTCATACTCATAAAAGTTAGCGATGCGGATAAGTTATACAATTACCTTGTATCAAATAAACTAATTGTAAGAAATAGAAATTCTGTTATTTCAGATTGTATTCGTATAACAGTTGGCACACCAAAAGAGAATGAGGCTCTTATTGAAGCTCTCAAAAATTATACCGAAGGTTGAAAAATCATTAAATTAAATATGAAGAAAGTACTATTTATTGATCGTGACGGCACTCTTATTATTGAACCAGAAGATGAACAAATTGATAGCTTTGAGAAATTAGAGTTTTATCCAGGTGTATTTCAATATCTGTCACGCATTGCAGGTGAACTAGATTATGAGCTAGTAATGGTAAGCAATCAGGATGGTCTGGGCACATCATCTTTTCCTGAAGAGACATTTTGGCCTGTACAGAATATGATTTTGAAAACATTCGAAAATGAGGGTGTTAGATTTAGTGATATTCTGTTAGACAGATCTTTCCCGGAAGATAATCTACCTACAAGGAAACCAGGTACGGCTATGCTTACCCACTATCTTAAAGGAGATTATGATTTAGAAAATTCATATGTCATTGGAGACAGACTAACAGATGTTCAACTAGCTGATAATATGGGCTGTAAATCCATTTTAATAAGTAGCACTTTAAGTGAAAAAGCTACACTTACAACAACAGAATGGGAAGAAATCTACCGTTTTTTAAAATCTCAGCCTAGAATAGGAAGTGTTACACGAAAGACATCCGAGACCGATATCTCAATTAAAATAAATATTGATGGTAAAGGTAAAAGTGAAATCTCAACAGGCTTAGGCTTTTTTGATCATATGCTCGAACAGATTGCCCGTCATGCAAATGCAGATCTGTCAATAATCGTAAAAGGAGATCTGCATATAGATGAACATCATACAATAGAAGATGTGGGAATTGCATTAGGTGACGCTTTCCTTCAAGCACTTGGAAAAAAGAAAGGAGTTGAGAGGTATGGTTTTATGTTGCCAATGGACGATTGCCTGGCACAGGTTGCGATAGATTTTGGAGGCCGACCCTGGTTGATGTGGGAAGTTGATTTCAAGCGAGAATATATTGGTGACATGCCTACTGAAATGTTCATGCACTTTTTTAAATCTTTCAGCGACAATGCTAAATGCAATCTTAACATCAAGGCGGAGGGCGTAAATGAGCACCATAAAATAGAAGCTATATTTAAAGCCTTTGCACGAGCTATTAAGATGGCTGTCAAAAAAGGTGAAGGTACAGGCATACCCAGCACTAAAGGAACATTATAATTGTTTTAATACAGTTAATAACATACAAACGTAATGGTTGCAATTATTAAATACAATGCAGGTAATATTGCTTCAGTAAAAAATGCTGTTGAGAGACTTGGTTTTGATTGTGTAATCACTGATGATATAAATAAAATTCAGAATGCAAACAAAGTGATATTCCCAGGTGTTGGAGAAGCTAAATCTGCGATGAACCATCTAACTAATAACGGATTAAGTGGCTGTATTAAATCTTTACTTCAACCAACACTCGGTATATGTTTAGGACTTCAGCTACTGTGTCAGTACTCAGAAGAGGGAGATACAGAATGTCTTAAGATTTTCGAAACTTCAGTAAAAAAATTCCCTGCAGATGATATCGTTCCTCACATGGGTTGGAACAACATCTCAATAAACACAGAACCGCTATTTAAAGGATTAAATAAAGATGATGCTGTTTATTTTCTTCACAGTTACTATGCAGGAATTTGTGAACAAACTATTGCAACCTGTAATTATATTTTACCTTTTAGTGCAGCAATGAGAAAAGATAATTTCTATGCCACCCAGTTTCATCCTGAAAAATCGGGAGATGTGGGTGAACTTATTTTAAAGAATTTTCTTGAATTATAATGTTAAGATGAGAATTATACCTGCTATTGATATTATTGACGGAAAGTGTGTCAGATTAACAAAAGGAGACTACAGCACACAAAAAACATACAACGAGAATCCGCTGGAGGTTGCTAAAGAGTTCGAAGCTAACGGCATTAAATTTCTTCACCTTGTAGATCTTGATGGAGCCAAATCAAATCATATTGTAAATCATCATATATTAAATGAAATTGCCTCTAAAACATCGTTGAGTATTGATTTTGGAGGAGGCATCAAATCCGATAATGATGTAAGGATAGCATTTGAAAATGGCGCAAAACAAATTACAGGAGGCAGTATAGCCATAATTAATCCTGAACTGTTCACTGAATGGCTGTCAAAATATGGAGCCGATAAAATTATTCTGGGAGCCGACAGCTACAACAGGAAAATAGCAACCCACGGATGGCAGAAAGAATCACAAGTCGATGTAGTAGACTTTATTACCGATTACCAGAAAAAAGGTATTGAAATGGTGATTTGCACAGATATATCAAAGGATGGTATGTTACAAGGCCCTTCTGTGGAGTTGTACAGAGAAATACTTTCAAAGAGCCATATTTCATTAATTGCGAGCGGAGGTGTAACATCTATTGCCGACATACATTTACTTCAACAGATAGGCTGTGAAGGGGCAATAATAGGTAAAGCTATATATGAAGGCAACATCAGTATGAATGAACTCAGAGATTTTAATCCAGATTAAGAAAACCACCAACATTTTTATTGTTGGCAAAAGGATTATAAAGTAGTCAAATTAAAAAAAATATAATGCTAAAAAAGAGAATAATACCCTGCTTAGACATCAAAAATGGTCGCACAGTAAAAGGAGTTAATTTTGTTGGACTTCGCGATGCAGGTGATGCAGTTGAACTTTCTAAACGTTATGTATCTGAAGGAGCTGATGAACTTGTTTTCCTGGATATAACAGCAACAGTAGAAAACAGGAAAACACTTACAGAACTTGTTGAAAAGGTTGCACGTGAGATTAATATACCCTTCACTGTGGGTGGTGGAATAAGATCAGTAGAAGATGCCAGGCTAATAATAAAAGCTGGTGCCGATAAAGTAAGTATCAACTCCTCCGCAGTAGAAAGACCTCAACTTATAACAGAAATTGCCGATCAGTTTGGTAGTCAATGCGTAGTTCTAGCCATAGATACTAAAAAAGAAGATAATGGTGAGTGGAAGGTTTATGTTCATGGAGGCAGAACCCCTACCCCTTTATTAACAACCACATGGGCAAAAGAGGGAGAAAGAATGGGTGCAGGTGAAATACTATTGACTTCAATGAATTACGATGGAACTAAAGCCGGATTCGACATAGAGATAACTGGTAAAGTTTGTGAAGCTGTAAACATTCCTGTAATTGCTTCAGGTGGAGCAGGCACTAAAGAGCATTTTGCAGAAGTCTTTAAGAAAACCAAGGCCAGTGCAGCATTAGGTGCATCTGTATTCCATTTTGGAGAAATCCCCATACCTGAATTAAAGAAATATTTAAAAGAACAAAATATAGAAATACGATGAAAATAGACTTTGAAAAGAGTGATGGTCTGGTACCAGTTATTGTACAACATACCAATACATTACAGGTCCTAATGCTGGGCTATATGAATAAAGAAGCGTTAGAAAAAACAGAGACAGAAGGTAAGGTGACCTTTTTCAGCAGAAGCAAAGGTAGACTATGGACAAAAGGTGAAACTTCTGGTAATTACCTTATGGTTGAAGATATTAGGACAGATTGTGATAATGATACAATTCTTATAAAGGCAAAACCAATCGGACCTACTTGTCACACAGGTAAAACCTCATGTTTTGATGGTGATAAAACTACTTCAAAAGGTTTTTTATACGAACTAGAGAAAGTAATTGAGCAAAGAATCACAGATAATACAGAAGGATCTTATACGGCACAACTATTCAGTAAAGGAATTAATAAAGTAGCACAGAAGGTTGGCGAAGAAGCTGTAGAGTTAGTTATTGAATCAAAGGATGATAATCTTGAATTGTTTAAAAATGAAGCAGCTGATTTAATGTACCACTTCCTGATATTACTTAAAACAAAGAATCTGCGTCTGGAAGATATCGAAGAGGTTTTATCCGATAGGCACAAATAGTCAAACTTTAGCTTTTGGATAAAAGCTAGTTTGATAAATCTGTACGCCAGGAAGATAATGTAAAAAAAGGGTGATATCACATAGTGAAATCACCCTTTTAATTATCAACTAAAAAATATTATATTATGGTCCTAGTTTCGTTTAACTGGACAAGGTCAGAAACATATTAAGCTTCTGCTTCTACCATAGGCTGTACTGATACGTACGAGCGATTATTTTTTCTCTTGCGAAATACCACAACTCCGTCTACTAAAGCAAACAGTGTGTGATCTTTTCCAATACCTACATTTTCACCCGGGTGATGAGAAGTACCACGTTGACGAACAAGAATATTTCCTGCTTTAGCTATTTCTCCACCATACAATTTAACGCCCAATCGTTTACTTTCCGATTCGCGGCCGTTCTTCGAGCTACCAACTCCTTTTTTATGTGCCATTTTCTTCTGATTTTAACTGATTAAGCAATAATTTCTTTAACTCTCACTTCTGAAAACTGTTGACGATGTCCGTTTAGTTTCCTGTAACCTTTTCTTCTTTTCTTTTTGAAAACGAGTACTTTGTCACCTTTTACGTGAGAAAGAACTTCTAAAACTACTTTTGCTCCATCCACTACTGGAGTTCCAACTGTGACTTCACCATCTTTATCAATGAGCATCACCTTTTCAAACTCCACTTCGCTACCTTGCTCAGCATTTATTCTGTGGACGAATAATCTTTGATTTTGTTCAACTTTAAATTGTTGACCCTGAATATCTACTATTACGTACATATATAAAATAACTTGACGTTATATGCCTGAGGCGAGCCACTTAGTGCGACTTCTTATAGAGCCTATTGGCAAAATGAGGTGCAAAATTAGATAATTTAATTGTAAATCACAAACTAATCATCTGATTTTTTCGAGATTATTATATGCATTTCCAATATTTTCAATTATATCGGAAGCAACAAATGATCTGGGATTAATTGATTTGGTTGTAAAATCTGCAGTCATACCATGAATGTAAACCCCTACTTTTGCGGAATCAATAGGATTATATCCCTGAGCAAGCAGACTTGTTATAATTCCGGTTAAAACATCACCGCTTCCGGCTGTTGCAAGTGCAGGAGTACCTGTACTGTTCATATAAATATTTTCAGAATCTATGATTAAAGTATATGCACCTTTCACAACAATTATCAAGTTATACTTTTGTGCGAATAACCTTGTTTTCTGAATTTTATCATAGTCGTCGCTCCATCCACCAACCAATCTTGAAAGTTCACCCGGATGTGGAGTTAATATAGTATCAGGTTTCAGTAGTTCTATCCAATTGTGGTTCGAGGAAAGAATATTTATTCCATCTGCATCTATAACCAATGGTACTTTATTATTAATTAAAAAATCGTGGAGTGCTTTTTTTGTCTCTTCATTTTGTCCCATTCCCACTCCAATACCAATTGCATCAGGCTTAATTTCGAAATCAATATTGGAGATATATCTTTCACCTCTATCCTCTATTGCCATCGCTTCGGGAAAATTGATCTGAATAACCTGTACACCACACTTTGGCATATACGCGGTAACTAATCCACACCCTGTTTTCAAAGCAGCCCTCGAAGCTAAACAAACTGAACCACACTTTCCAAGACTTCCACCCACTATGAGAGCATGACCTACAGTACCTTTATGTGCAAATAAATTCAGGGGCTTAATAAGTTTCGATATCTCACTTTTCTCAGTAAAGTAAATATTACTATCAGATTCGGAAATTGCTTGTTCATTCAATCCAATATCAATTATAGTAACATTACCAGTAAACAAGTTATTTTCCGGTAAAAACAGAGCCAGCTTTGGTATTTGAAATGTTACTGTTTCTGTGGCTTTAACAGCAAAAGTTGTTTTTCTTTCAAGAAAGAGACCGCTAGGCACATCTATACTGATAACTTTTGCGCCACTCTCATTTATTTTCCCAATTACAGATTCAGCAATTCCGGTGACATCTCTCGAAAGTCCGGTCCCGAAAATCCCATCAATAACCACATCATATTTACATATATCTGGTATTTGATCTTCATTATAAATTTTAATTATTGAAATATTCTCTGCTTTAGCACGGCGGAAATTATGAGCACAATCTTCGCTATATTGATTCTTATACTCAACAATACACACCTTTACACTGTAACCCGATTTATGTAGTAAACGGGCAATAAACAACCCATCTCCACCATTATTCCCTACTCCGGAAAAAATAAGTACAGAAGTGCTTTTATTAGAATATTTCTCGATGAACCAGTTGTAGAATGCAGTAGAAGCCCGCTTCATTAACTCAAGCGAAGAAATAGCTTCTCTTTTGATGGTCTCGGCATCTACATACCGAATCTGTTGTGAAGTGAGTATTTTCATAGATAGATCTTACCATGAAGAGTGCGCAGGATGAGACTCGAACTCACACGCCGTAACCGGCACTACCCCCTCAAAGTAGCGTGTATACCAATTTCACCACCTGCGCTTGATAAGGTGCCCGGAACAGGGGTCGAACCTGCACGTTGTTGCCAACACTAGTCCCTGAAACTAGCGCGTCTGCCAATTCCGCCATCCGGGCGTCAAATTTACAATTAAAAGAACGTTTTAATTAATATTCTATTTTGCGGATGCAAAGATAGAGGATTTTTCAAACTGTTACCAACATTTTCAGGATTTTATTTAAAAAAAAGAGAGCTATCTTTCACAGACAGCTCTCTTCGTCCACAATGAATGTTATAATGAATGTATAATAAAAATAATGAATCTTATAAAGTAACTGGTGTATAAGAACTTCTATAGCTTCTTATCCTTTTTCTTGCAACAGCAGGAGGTTCATTTTCCCTGTACTCTTCCAACACATCGCTCACCTCAACCGACTTACCTGCAGGTACTGCAATTTCTACTGTAATACTCTGTTTGCGATACCCTTGTTCAGCTGGTACAGAGAAAAACTCCGGCAATAATATGACTGAATCTTTTTGAACAATATTATAGCTGAATTGCTCAGCATCGCTCTTTGCCTGACGTAGATCATTTCCGTATGATGCTGCAATCTTCCTCACATGAAAAAGTGAATCAGTGCTTTGTCTTATCTGCAGATTTATGGAGTTAAAGAGTAATGAATCTTCGTTTACATTTTTATATGGAAGTTCATCTATTCCAGGATTATATCCAAAACCGAATCTATATTCTGCATAATCATTACGATATGGCTCCATCTCTATATATAATTTTCCAGAAGAGGTAGGATTCAAGACCAAAGTCTCTTCATCAGAAGCTTGTGCTTTGAATTTATCAGCCACTTCAGATGCAAGTATACCTGACATAACAAGACCCGAGAACCACAATATTGAGACAACAACACCAATAAACGGGCGTGATTTAGCTTTCATAACACGGCGTATAATCCATATTATAATTGAAATAATAGGTACAACTGTAAGAGCTATTAAAGAAGCTATCAGAAGGTTATTTTCATATCCCGGATCAATAAAAAGCGACTTAAGCGATATTAGCTGTGTGCCTGCAAAAAACAGACCTCCAAAAACTGCAAGTAGTGTCAGTGCAAATATTCCGGCAAATGTAAAAAACACTATTTTTAAGAGAACCATAAAGACATTCATACATCCAGATCTTTCTGAACTAGCCGAATCTGAATATTTCCTCTCACTTTTCGGAGGTTCAGGAGGCATTTGTGTATTATTGTTCTTGAAACTGTTCTCAGAACCAGTATTATCAGCTGCATTTTTGGATTTAGTGCTTGCAACATTATCATTAACCCTGTTTCTGATATTTTTTATATAGTCATCTTCGCCCATCATCTCGAGCTTCTGTTTCACTGTCTTAGCCTCAGGCACAATAGCCCAAAGCACTAAATATAACAATAATACACTGCCATTTATATTCCAGTTAAAATCAACATCCTTAAAAAGGTGACTCAGTGGAAAAAATGATATGATTCCAAATATATTTATAAAAAGAGGCAATATAAAAATCAGACGGGGTATCCATGACTCAATCTTAAAATAAGCTGCTATACCACCACAAATACCTGCTATATACTTATCATTTGGATTTCTGTAAAGTCTCTTAGTCACATTAGATTCAAGCGGTTTAGCTTTAAGTACAATCCAAAGAATTATATATACCCAGAATAAAATCCCGAAGAAAATCACAAACAACAGTCTAATCCATGTTGGATCAATTTTAAAATAATGTGCAACTCCACTACATACACCACCAATGATTTGATCTTTTGAGTTTCTGTTAAGAGTTCGTGGTTCTTCTTCAGACTTAAGTTCAGATTCTTCTGAAACCTCTTCATCTATTTTCTTAGATTCAGATTCTGAATCTACTTTATACTCAGTATCAAAATCTTCAGGTCTACCAATACTGTTAATTATTGATTCAACGTCATCATCAGTAATACAATTGATTCCTAATTTCAACCTATTTCCGAATAACTCAGCAATACGGTTCTCAATGTCGTTAACAATTTCATCACCACCATCCTCTTGGGAAAAATACTTTTTCAGGCTTTCGATATATTGCTTCAATATTTCGTAAGCAGTTTCTTCAATTGCAATAACTTGTCCCTGGAAATTAATATTGATTACCTTTTTCATACGATTAAATATATTTTTTGCAAGTATTCGGATTTATTCGTCGCCATTATTATCAGTTACACTCTCTACCCTATCTTCACTCTTTTCCTCTTCATCTGCTTCTGATGAAGCCTCTAAATCAGCACATATGTCATCAGATTTCTGACGAGTCAATGTCTCTACTCCTGTAGCAAGCTCATTCCATGTAGTCTCAAGGAGCGAGTAAAAAGCACACCCTTTTTCGGTCAGACTAAAATATTTTCTTGGGGGGCCAGATGTACTTTCTACCCATTGATAGCTTAATACTTCGGCATTCTTAAGCCTGTTGAGTAATGGATAAAGCGTTCCCTCCAGAAGTTGTAGACCGGCATTTTTCATCTCCTCAATGATATCTCCCGGGTAAGCTTCTCCTCTTTTTATTATTGAAAGAATACAATACTCCAAAACTCCCTTTCGCATTTGACTTTGTGTATTCTCTATATTCATGATCTTATTTATTTATCTTAAAATATACCTGTGCCCGATTTTTTTTTATACAAATATACTTTAAGCAAGGTATTATGCAATACAAAGTACCAAATGATTTTACTAATTTAACGTTATTTAGCAACAAAGATATTAAAAACAATTATTATTTAGCTATTCTAACACTTTATTTGTTGCAGCAAAATATTTAATCTATATTTGTAATACTAATTTAGAAGTTATGTCGCTAAAAGGAAAACATATAGTTTTAGGTATAACAGGCAGTATTGCAGCCTATAAATCAGCAGTACTTACCAGATTACTTGTAAAGCAAGGTGCTGAAGTGCAGATTGTAATCACGCCAGCAGGAAAAGAATTTATCACTCCTGTTACTTTATCAGCTTTATCAGGAAGAGCTGTGATTAGCGAGTTCTTTGCTACCGGTGATGGTACGTGGCACAGTCATGTTGACCTGGGCTTATGGGCTGATTTGATGATTATTGCACCTGCCACAGCTTCTACACTGGGTAAAATGGCTAATGGAATTGCTGATAATATGCTGATAACTACTTACCTCTCAATGAAAGCACCTGTATTTGCTGCTCCGGCAATGGACCTGGATATGTTTAAGCATGTATCTACTCAACGAAATATTCAGAGACTTATTGATGATGGTGTGCATATAATTGAGCCTGGTATAGGAGAGCTTGCCAGTCATCTCGAAGGTAAAGGCAGAATGGAGGAACCTGAGAATATTGTTGCAATACTGGATAAATTTTTCAGTTCAGATAGTGTAACTTCTAAAGCAGACGATTTAAATAAAAAAAAAATTCTGATAACAGCGGGACCCACTTATGAGCGTATTGACCCTGTCAGATTTATAGGCAATTTCTCTTCAGGCAAAATGGGTTATGCCATAGCGGAAGAGTGTGCCTCACGAGGTGCCGAGGTAACTCTTATTACCGGACCTGTTAATCTCACAGCAACAAATAAAAATATCAAAACTATTAATGTAGAATCGGCTGAGGAGATGTTCCAAGAATCTATGAATATATTTCCTCAGATGGATATAGCTATTTTATCTGCTGCTGTTGCCGACTACAAGCCATCTCATTCAAAAGACAAAAAGATTAAGAGAAAAGAGAGTGAGAAAATTACAATTGATCTTACTCCTAATCCGGATATTGCCGCCTCACTTGGGAAAATTAAAAGGTCTGACCAGCTTCTTATCGGTTTTGCATTGGAAACCAATGATGAAGAGGCTAATGCTATAAAAAAGCTGGAGAAGAAGAATTTCGACTATATAGTACTCAACTCTTTGCAGGATGAGGGAGCTGGTTTTGGAAAGGATACAAATAAGGTGACAATAATTTCCCGAAAAGGTGAAAAGGTGGCATTCGGATTAAAATCTAAGAAAGAGGTTGCAGTTGATATTATTAACACTGTTTTATTCTCAAATTTTCATAAATAAGTCTTTTATTTTTTGTACTTTAGTTCAATTCTTTTTATTTATAAGCAAACTACAGTACATCTATTGCCTCTCATAATAAGGCATAACATTTTAATGTGTAAAAACCACTAATAATGATTTTTAGAACTTCTCGATATATATCTGTTTTACTAGTACTACTGTCTACATTATCAGCATATTCTCAGATTTACAGATATCCTGTAAACATACCTCCTGCATTAAGTGGAGGTTTTGGGGAGCTTAGAAGTAACCATTTTCATTCCGGAATCGATTTCAAAACTCAACAGGCTGTTAACAAGCCCATTTTGGCTATTGAAGATGGTTATGTTTCAAGAATAAGTGTATCTCCGGGAGGATATGGACTTGCTCTGTATCTTGATCACCCGTCAACCGGACACACGAGTGTTTATGCTCACCTGAACAGTTTTTCGAAAGAGATTGCCGATTATGTGAAATCAAAACAATATGAGCTTGAAAGCTACAGTATTAATCTTTATCCCGAAGCAGAATTATTTCCTGTAAAACGTGGACAGCAGATTGCTTTGAGTGGCAATACGGGCAGTTCAGGTGGTCCGCATCTCCATTTCGAGATACGTGATTCCAAGTCTGAAGATCCTTTAGATGCTCTTGAATTTTTACCTGCAATAGCTGATACTCAAAAGCCCGACTTGAGAGGAATTGCTTTTTATCCTGTTAAAGACAGGGGGATTATTAATGGTTCAATAGACCCAATCAGAATTAATATCAGTAAGGATGCCAATGGTAATCCGGTGCGACTTGGCAGAACAATTAATGCATGGGGTCTTATTGGTATAGGAGTTAAGGCATATGATAGAATGAATGGTCAGAATAACATTTATGGGGTAAAGTATATCAGATTGTTTGTTGATGGTAACCCTGTCTTCAGCAGCACAATCAACCGATTTTCTTTCTCTGATACAAGAATGTTGAACTCTTTTATCGACTTTGTTGACTTCAAGAAGAACAGATCCTACTTTATGAAGTCGTTTATTGAACCTGGTAACTCCCTACCCTTCTACAACTCTATAAATAATGGGTATGTTGAAATAGATGAAGAAAGGGAGTATGACTTTCATTACGAACTTGAAGATCATTATGGTAACACACTGAGTTACAGATTTAAGGTTAACGGAATGCAACAACCTATTCAAAAAACAACTGAATGTAAAAACAGGATGTTGTGGAATACAGATAACTCCTATCTGGAAATGGGATTCAGCATTTATATCCCATCAGGTAACCTCTATTCTGATTTATGTTTCAATTACGAAAAAGAGAAAAACAGCAGCTACTATTCTGACATTCATTCACTGCATAACAATCCGGTACCTCTACATAACAGTGCTGATCTATGGATAAAACTAAATAGTGATACTCTTAGCAACAAGACTAATTATGGCATTGTCAGACTTAATGATAACGGCTCCGACAGTTGGGTTGGGGGCAAATATAACAGAGGCGGGATTTCAGTTTCAATAAGAGAACTGGGAGATAGTTATGCTATATCGGCAGACACTCAGCCACCTGTAATCACTCCTCTGGCACCGGAAAACTGGACTAGTCAGCGACGTATTCGGATAAGGCTTACTGACAATAAAAGTGGGATTGCCTCATTCAGAGGCGAGATCAATGGTGAGTTTGTGCTGTTTACTCACGATTCTAAATCATCTGTATATACTTATGATTTTGATGAATCGAGACTCCCTAAGGGAGAGAAGCTAACTTTAGTATTTACTGCAACTGATGCCGCAGGAAACAGCAGCGAATACAGGAAACAGCTATAATCCCAATGTAGCTTTCACAAGCATTATCTCTCTTTCACTACCTGTGTGCTTACCTTCTACATCTGATAGCTTCACACACTCCTGCCACTCCTCTTTTGCTGTCATTTTACAGCGAAAGAGCTTCATGACAATATTCATGCTTTTTATTTTTGATGAGACATCATTGGTAAGGTTAGTGCCAATTCCAAAAGTTGATCCTATTCGATTGTTGCAGTAATTCTTAATTTCTATTGCTTTATCTACATTAAGACTATCTGAGAACACCAGATACTTCATCTTTGGATTAATTCGCAACTCTTCATATCTGCGAATTACTTTATCAATAAAAACAAACGGATCTCCACTATCATGTCTCAGACTTGTAAACAATGCTGCATGTTTCTTACTGAAATTGCGAAGGAAAACATCGGTTGTATATGTATCAGTGAGAACAGTGCCAAGATCACCATCAAAAACATTTATCCAATCTTCCATTGACATATAATTGGCCATCTTATAGCCATATATTGATCCATGAAACTGAACCCATTCATGCGGATGAGTGCCTGAAACACTAAGGTTGTGCTTGTATGCCATGTAAACATTACTGGTGCCATATAAACTATCACCTGCATGTTGCTTAAGAAGCTCTGTAACTCTGTCTTCCACTTCAAAGCTAAACCTACGCCGCATTCCAAAGAGTGAAAATGTTATATCATGCTCTTTCATTCTCATCGCTTTTTCAATAGCAGCCTCCTCCATATACTTCCTGTCGGGATATTTTCCCATCTCCCTGAAAAACAGCTCTGACACTGTTGCAAGTATAGGAGTTTCCCAAAGTGTCACCCTATAAAGGAGTCCTTTAGCGTTTATATGTAGCTTTTTATCTTCAAGCCTGATATCAACCTCAGAGGGGTCAAATCTGAAACCTTTAAGGAAATCTATATAAGTGGGTGGTAAATATGGCATCTGTTGCCTGATAAAATTCTCCTCTCCTTGAGAAAGTGATAAAGTTGACATCTTCTCTATCTCTTTTTTCAGCAGTATGTCAAACCCATCAGGATAATCACCATTACTCCTATCCACAAATTCAAACTCTCCATGTGCTCTTGGGAAAAGCTTGGAATAAGCATAGCTTGTTGTAAACTTATAAAGATCTGTATCAAGCAGACTTCTAATAACACTCATATTTTACTGAATTAATGATATCAACTGTTGTTAAATAAATAATTAATAATCTTTTCAGATTAGCCGATAATTAAAATTATTAATAGTTAAAACATTTATAGTATAGATTCGTTCAAATTTATCCGATTTTAATATAACAATTTTGCAGAAACAAAACCATTGGATATCAGTAATAATCTCGTTATTCATTATTTGATATATAAATATAGGACAGAAGGTACTCATTATGCAAAACAGGTAATATAGTCATCAATATTGTATATCGAAATATTATTAAGACAATAGATTGGCTGAATTTTAATCTTGTTTGGCCTTTACCCTTGCCTTCTCTTCCTTCTAAATATATAAGGTATATAAGAAGAAGGTAAGAACAATGTAAGAACAATGTAAGAATAAGGTATGGGTAATGTACAGGTTGAATAGCGGTTCTGCAAAATAAATAAAGGGATGCAACTGTTTATTGCATCCCTTTAAAAAATATAATCAAATCAAAATTGTTTCAAATCATATCTTCAATATTCCAGACAAATGCTCTTAAGCCAAGGTTGGGTGACTCATTATCCAGATCTTTTAGATATTTCAATAAAAGTGGAACCCTGTCATCTTCTACAATTGTGAGAATTGAATTATTAACTGAAGGCCACGCATGAGAACCATAATGAGGAATTCCATTTTTACTGCCTCTGCCATGAACTTCTCTCCAGGAAGTAAATCCGCGTATATTTAATGTGTTCAGATTTTCAACAATCTCATCGTAGTGAGCCTGGTCTAATACAATCATTACTGCTTTCATAAATCTCTTTTTTTCATTTATTCTAACTAATTACTACCTGTTTTCCTCAATAACTAAACGATGTTTCTTACGTCTGCGACGAACACCATAACCCGCCATCATAGAATAAAGCGCAGGTATTAGTATAAGTGTAATAATTGTGGAGAATGTCATACCACCAATAATTGCTATACCAAGTGCACGCCACATTTCGGAACCTTGTCCGGTACCTATTGCAAGAGGTATCATACCCAAAATAGTAGTTAAAGTTGTCATCAATACCGGACGTAACCTCGAGCGTCCACCATGAACTACTGCTGTAATAATTGACATACCTCTTTCACGATTCAGGTTGATATAGTCGATAAGCACAATAGCATTTTTTACAACCATACCCACAAGCATGATAAGTCCCACATATCCCATTATTCCCAGTGGCTCACCGGTTATCGCAAGTAGAAGCAATCCACCCGTAAAAGCAAAAGGAATTGTAAGAATAATCATAAACGGATAGGTGAGAGATTCAAACTGAGATGCTAGTACAATATATACAAGAATTGATACTATCAGCAGAAGGAGTGCAAGCTCGGCGAAGGACTCTTGCTGATCTTCGAGAGTACCACCAATTTCTATCTGCACACCTGTTGGAACATCAATCTGTGCGAGAATTGCATCGACATCTTTAACTACCTCACTCAAGGCTCTGCCGTATATTGTTCCAGTAACTGTGACAATTCTTTCACGGTCCTGCCTGTCGATTTGAGGTAGTGAAGAAGATTCTACTACCGTACCCAGATCTCTTACTCTAACTCCAGAACCCATTGGGTTATAGATTAGGATATTTTCAATATCCTCGATAGATTGACGATATTGCTCTTCAAAACGAAGACGTATGTTATACTCTTCACCATCTTCACGATAACGTGACATTACCAGACCGTTTATTCTGTTACGAACTGCATTAGAAGCTGTTGCCATATTAAGACCATTCAGTGAAAGTTTTTCGCGATCGAACTGAATCTGATATTCCATCCTATAATCCTTACGTGAAATAACAATATCTCTTAATCCATCTACTTCAGATAATTTACTGTTCAGTTCTGCAGCGATAGCATCTGTAACTGCAAGATCATATCCGAAAACTTTCACTGCAACATTGTTTCCTCCTGCCATTCCCATATCACCACCACCAGGCATCACCTGGAAGCGATTGAGTTCCGGCATTGAAGCGAGATCATTTCGCATCTCATCTGAAATATCATATATAGTTTTATCTCTATATTTAGCTTCCTTGAGTCGGATGTTATATGTCATAATATTTGGGGCATTATCCTGCATTGCTGCGTAAGTATCACCTTCACCGGCAGTACCAACTGAAAAAGAGATAATTTCAATTTCCGGATATTTATCCCTCAAGTTATTTACAATATTATGTCCAACCTCCCTTGCAACTTCCATACGTGTACCTGTTGGCATCTCAATAGTTAATCCTATACTATTATTGTCTGATTCAGGCATGAAGCTTGTTTTAAGAGTAATAGCGGAAATAATTATACTTATTATGAATATCACAACAACTCCAAACAGTGTTGTTCTCCTTCTTCTTGAAACCCAGTTTACCAACTTGCTATATCCATGATCAAGTTTATCGAGCGCAGGTAATATGTTGTTGTGATACCATCTGTCGAACCCATTCATTTTAATATCTTTTACTGAGCGCAACATATGTGAACTCATCATTGGTGTGAGAGTAAGTGATATTATCAATGAAAGAGAGATGATAATAGTAACCATCCAGCCCAACTGTTTAAACATAACTCCTGCAAAACCGCCTACCATTGTCATCGGCAGGAACACTGCAATAATGGTTAGTGTTGATGCGATAACAGATAGCGAAACCTCTTCTGTTCCATAAACAGCTGCCTGCTTTGGACGACTGCCTCGTTCGATATGAGAAGTAATATTTTCAAGTACAACGATAGCATCATCAACTACCATACCTATGGTGATGGAGAGAGCCGAAAGAGATATGATATTTATAGAGTTACCCGTTATAAAAAGGTATATGAATGATCCGATAAGCGAAATTGGGATTGTAACCATTACAATAATGGTTGCACGCCATCTGCCCAGGAAAAACAGTACTACTATACCAACAATTATCAAAGCCAGGAAAATAGTCTCAAGCAAACTATTGATTGATGTTTTAATGTAGTCTGATGTATCCATTACAGACTCAATCTCAATATCTGGTGGCAGAGACTTCTGCAGTTCAGGCAATGCTGCATTAACAGCATCTGCAATTGCAACAGTATTAGCCCCTGATTGCTTTTGTACAATTATACTTGCACTTCGTCTGCCATTAGTATAGTTTTCCTGTACTCGTGATTCAAGAGTATCGCTAACAGTTGCAACATCTCTTAGATATACAGGACGCCCCATGCTGCTTCCAACAACTATATCATTCAGATCTTTACTATTCTTGAATTCACCTTCAAGACGTAACATATAAGTTTGGGAACCTATATCGATGTTACCAGCAGGTACGTTTACATTTTCAGCAGCAATTACCTGTGCAATCTGTTCTAGTGACATGTTATATGCTTCAAGCTTGGCTGGTACTACATTTACCTGCACTTCACGCTGAGGGGCACCTCCTACCGATACAGTTCCTACTCCTGTAATACGATTTAAGGGGTTTGCAACCTGCTCATCAAGAATCTTATATAATGCATTGGCACTTTCTTCTGCTGTAGCCGAAAGGACTACTACAGGTATCATGTCTGAACTGAATTTAAGAATCATGGGATCTTCAGTGCCATCGGGAAGAAACCCCGATATTAGGGACACTTTATCTCTCACATCATTCATTACAGCATCCATATCGGTACCATAATCAAACTCAAGCATTATCATTGATAAGCCGTCTCTCGACTGAGATGTAATCTCTTTTAGTTTCTCGGTTGTATTTAATACATCCTCGAGTGGTCGTGTAACATTTGCTTCCACATCCTGTGCTCCCGCACCCGAATAGGTGGTCATGACCGACACAATATTAAGGTCGATATTGGGATAGAGGTCGATTGGCAACTGTCTGTAAAACAGAAGTCCAATCAGTACAACTCCGATAAAAATTAGTGATGTTCCCACGGGATTTTTTACCGCGGTTTCATATATTTTCATATATCTGTTCTATTTTATCCTATTTATATCTTAGATAACACATAATTAATTAATCTATCACTTCAACTTCCGAACCATCAATAAGGTTGGTATTTCCATGAATAATTACCTTGTCTCCGGCATTTAATCCCGAAATGATCTCATACTTGTCATCAATTCTTGCACCTAGTTGAACTATAGTATATTTTGCTTTACCGTTCTCTTCAACAAATACATAGCGGTCGTTTGATCCTACCTGCTTAAGCACTGCTAAATCGCTGAGCAGAGGACGGTCATTTGTTCCAAAATTCATTTTCACGCGTGAGAACATACCTGGACGAAGCTTCTGATTATTATTTGGAACTGAAACCTCAACTGTGAAAGTGTGTGATACCGGATCGATTGTGGGGTATATCAGGGATATCTTACCTTCAAACACCTCATCTCCAAGGGCATCAGCTTGTACTTCAACTGGCATTCCAATTTTTACCTGACTGTAAAATCTTTCGGATACATTAAGTGTAACCTTCACAGGGTTCATACTCTCAATTGTTAGAATTGGCAATTGCATTGCTACGTCACCCGGATCGTAATTACGAGCGGTTACTACTCCATTTAGGGGACTTACGAGTTTGGTATTTTCTCCCAAGTTATTCATTGCTGTTTCTGCAACATCCAGCTGAGTTTTTACCTGATCGAGCTGCTGTTTTGAAATACCTCCTACTTCATACAACTCTTTATATCTTTCGAAATCTCTCCTTAAAGTAGCAACCTGTGTTTCCTGTTGTGAATAAGTAGAAGCATCCATTGCAACAAGTACCTGACCTTTTCTTACTTGTGATCCAACTTCAACATAAATCTCACGAATACGTCCTCCCATTGCAGGAGCGATATTGTTTACCTTATCGGCCTCAACAGTTGCAGTAAATGTGGAAATCTGATCTACGGGAACCAGTTTAACCTCTTCCACACGCACTTTTGTCTTTTGTGATGCTTCACTTTCTGTGCTTTCGGTTTGTCCCGATCCACCACATGATAATAGCAGAGCAATCGACAGTAATGGAATAAACTTAAATAAGTTTTGCATTTTCATAAAGTTATATTGTTTTTATTTTTCAGTTTATTAAATATTAAATTCTAAATATTGTATATCACCAGTTAATATCTTCAATAGGTGCAATCTCATAACCGATTACCTTTTCCAAATCGGCCTTTGCAGCCAGATAGTCATATATAGCATTTCTGTTTTGAAGTTCTGCATTAAGAACGGCAAGTGCAGCTGCATTTACATCAACAATTGTTCCCATTCCTGTTTCATATCTCTTCAAGGTTATTTCGTGACCCCTGCGAGCCAGTTCTACAGAAGACTGTGAGGCTATTACCTGTTCTATATTTTTGTTTATCAGATCAAAATTATTTTTTATGGATAGCTTTAATGATCTCTCCAGATTTTTACGCTGTTCCCCTAGCTGGTGCAGTTGGATTTCTGACTGTTTTACATTATGATATCGCTGTCCACCGCTAAAAAGAGGAATTTGAAGTGTTATTCCAATTGTTGAATATGGATCCCAACGATAATCACTGAATCGAAAGTCGTTATTCTGACTCATATAAGTCCAATTGAAAGAAGTAACAAGTGAAGGTGCATACTGCAGCTTCTGTATCTCATATGCATTTTTTGCCTGCTGAGCCTGTAAATCGAACTGCTTAATATCACTATTCTGCAATAATGACGTATCTGCAGGTATTATAATGTTTGAAATTGTAGCTTCATATTCATCAAGTGATCCCGTTACTTTTAGTGGTAAATCACCATCGATACCCATTAGCATATTCAATTGAAGTTCTGCAATCTTTCTCATATTTTCTGCCTGCAGAATATTGGGGATCAGACTCTTTAACCTAACCTCGGCAGTAACAACATCATACTCAGCAACTATGCCCTGGTTATATCTATTTTTAATATTAACAAGGTTTAATGAGTCGGTCTCATATGTGAGCTTTAATACATTATAACTATCCTGAGCAAGTAATAGACTGAAGTAGGCTTTCTTAACCTGGTTGATAAGATCAATTCGCGAAGCTCTGGCCTGCTCCATTGCGAGTCGTATATCCACTTCACTCATCTGAATATTCTTCCATAATGAAGGAACAACCAATGGCATATTCACATTAAGACCTGCAGTCCATACATTAAAACGTCCCATTTGAATTCCATCACCTGATGATTCTGGATCAGGTGACATCATTTTACCAAATACTTCTAAAATCTTAAGTTCTTCGGGAGTATAATCATTTGGATCTATATCACCCCCGAAACCAAATCCTTCATCAAAATATACTGTTTGCCTTTTAATTGCACGCTGATACGATCCAATTACATCCATCTGAGGAAATAATGCACCATATGCGCTTTTTTTAGCATACTCCTTCTTTTTAATTTCCATATCAGCCACTTTCACGGTGGGATTTTCACTCAGTGCAATTTCCAGTGCACTGTTTAAATCGATGTGCAAACTATCAGTTTGCTGAGCATTTGCAACGTTCAGTCCATTAAGACTGAGTAACATCACTAAAAGCATCATTAACATCTTTGGATTCATAATAGATTTATTCATCTTTCAACTTAAATACTTTATTTTATTTTTATACCTTCGAATCAATGAACTAATAAAACTCATTTATTAAACGACTTATCTCTATTAATTACTCTTTTCTTTTTCGAGATAAGCATCAATTATTTTTATTCCTTTCTCTGTCGATATGCCTCTGACAAAATTTATCATCATTGTCTTGAATAGTTCATTAAAAGAGAATGGTGGTTTTTCTATGTATGAGGCTCGTAAATAGGTGTGTGTGCTCTCTTCAACTAAAAATGCAGCTATCTTAATATTAAGATCTTCACGTATATATCCCTGATTAATCCCCTTTTGCAAAAACTCTTGTAAGAAAATATTATTCTCTTCCATATTTTTCTGGATCAATGCTGCTACTTTAGGATAATATTTATATATATCCTGAAAGAATTTAGCATTACACTCGGGCATTTGAGACTGTATCTCGATAACTTTCAAGAAAACCTCAACTACATTATAATCATCAGAAAGGTATTCTTGAAAAGCCAAATTACGATCATCTCTTAGCTTGATCATTAGAGAAGTAAGGATATCCTCTTTATCCTTAAAATTCTCGTATATAGTTCTTTTAGATATTCCCAAAGATGTTGCAAGCTCATCCATTGAAACACTTTTTATGCCATATACGAAGAATAAATCTTCTGCTTTCTTTAATATTCGATCTTTTATTTCCATTTGCTGCGTTTTAAAATGCGTGCAAAGGTAATTAGTAAAACTTGAAAACTCAAAACAGTTTTCCAGGTTTTAACATACTTTATTATAAGATCTTTTCATATTTTACAATTTAAGTACATCTCTGAGGGATTTATAACCTGAAGCGCTGGCTCTGATTTGGTCTCCGTTGTTAAGTGTTAGCATTTGATTTTGCTTTTCGTATAGCTCAATGCGTAGTATTTTTTCAACATTTACAATATAAGATCTATGAACTCTTACAAATTTTGATTGAGGTAAACCTGCTTCATAATACTTCATAGTATCCTCTTTCATATATTTACCATGATCAGTAACTATTTTTACGTAATCACCATCAGCCTCAATATATATGATATCCTGAACAAGAATTACATGAATTTTATTTCCTACTTTCACGGCAATACGTTCTATTGCTTCTGAACCTTCATCTGTCTGTTCCGGATTTAGTTTAGTTTCATTACTATCTGCTTTGAAATCTGTATCTGGCTCTGTTTCTATTTTATTTTCCACAACAACCATTTTATAATGTATAAACTGAATATCAATAATATATAACAACAACCCTATGAATGCGTTCATTGGAATTATATCAACAAACTTCTCAATATTTTCACTTCCAAGAATATAGTAGGAGGTAGCAAAACTTAGGCCTACCCAAACTGCTGTTACAAGAATACCTAATGCAAAATAATTTATAAATTGCTGTATAGGTTCAAGTTTTACATAGTTAGCTGATGGAATTACTATCAATAATAATCTGCATATTCCCAAAAGCAATAATCCATCGATCATACTTTTCAGTAAAAATATATTGAAAGAGAATGAAACGAGTGGTTGATATGCGAGGGTGTTCAACACAGCAAAAATGGCACTTAGAAGTAAAAGTATCAACCATTGAATCTGTGTATATGTGAATATAAATTTCATTCTTTAATTTATGTCTATAGAATTGAGCATCCTCCGAATGTAAGATTTCCTTGCAGAATCAATTTCCTTGATTGATCAGTTTGAGAAACTAATCTTTTATCTTCAACTCCACCTAATACTGTATGAATTCTTGTTTCGACAAGCCAGCTGTCAGGTATGTATAGTTCTATTCCACCGAAAATTGCAGATATATCCAGATAGGTCTCCCCTTCAGGAAGTGTGGTTTTGCGAAGGTCAAGAACTACACCGCCAAAAACTGCACTTATACTTCCACCATTAAATACAGGGTCTAAAAATATACTTTCTGAGCCACCAAAAGTTACATTTTTATTAATTACACCATCTCTATTTTCTGTTGATTGAAATTGCATTGAACGGTTTCCACAACCTCTCATACTCCTGTTTCTGCCAGAAATAACATTAAAAACAATTACTATTCCAACTATAATTAGCAGTAATGGCCAATAAACATTCGTAAAATTATCTTGAATACCGCTTAAATAGTCAGGATATGCTTCTGCTAATCTGGGTAGTAGAAAAAATATACCTGCAATAAGCCAAATAAATCCAAAAGCAAAGTCTCTCTTTGAGAAGCTGATTACAGATAGTATAATAAATATAATAGGCCATGAAAAAACAACAGATCTGAGAACAGGGTCAATCCATCCAAAATTAAAAGAAAGAAATAGAAACCCGGCAAGTATAAGAAGTATTCCAAAAGTAATTCCTTGTACTTTTGGAGTTTCATTTGGCTTAAATTTTTTTTCCATATGTAAAAATATTAAATTGTTTAAAATTTATCAATTATCTTAAAGTATTTAGCTATGTATATAACACTACTGAAATTACATGACTATGAATTAAGTTTCGCAAAGATATGCTAAGAGGGTTACCATGTACAATAATAAATCGATGAACATCATTAATTTCCCCGACGAATGAAGTAATTTCTACTGTAAATAATAGCTTATTTTACAAATAATGATAAAATAGTTATCTTTGAAATTAATATCTCAAGAAGTTAATATCATATGAAAAGCAAAAGGTATTTTATATTCTCGGTTCTGGCGATTAATCTATTATTTTCTGTCGGTTGCACAGGAGGTAAATCTAATGTAACAGAGATTAGTGAAATTGTTATCAATGGAGAATCGATGATTGATGAAAAAGTAATTGTTGAAGGATTATGTACTCATGTATGTGAAAAGAGTGGTATGAAACTATTTCTGAAGGATGAAAAGAGTGATTTCACAATACGTGCTGAATCAAGTGCTACTCTTGGTAAGTTTGATCCTGATTGTGTGGATAAATATGTAAGAGTTGTTGGTACAATTGCTGCAGATGAACAAATTGTTAACAGTACTAATACTCATCACACTGAGGAGTGTGAGTCAGAAAATTCACAAATAATATTTCACATTGAAGCTGAACATTATCAGATAATCGAGTAAAGAAAATTATAAACTATCGCATTATTTTTATAATTTTGTGCATATTATTATTTTTACTGCACAAAAACAATCAAAATGACAAATAACAAGTTGCGTAAAGATGCCCTTGATTATCACTCTCAGGGGCGTCCGGGAAAGATTGAGGTTTTACCTACCAAACCTTATAACTCTCAACATGATTTATCTTTAGCTTATTCACCGGGTGTTGCTGAACCATGCCTTGAAATAAAAAATGATCCGGGTGCTGCATATAAATATACTGCTAAGGGAAACCTTGTTGCAGTTATATCAAATGGAACAGCTGTTCTTGGTTTAGGTGATATAGGTGCCGTTGCAGGAAAACCTGTTATGGAAGGAAAAGGTCTTCTCTTTAAAATATTTGCAGGCATCGATGTTTTTGATATTGAGGTTAACGAGAAAGATCCTGAAAAGTTTATTCAGATAGTTAAAGCAATTTCTCCAACATTCGGTGGTATCAACCTGGAGGATATAAAAGCACCTGAGTGTTTTGAGATTGAGGAACGCCTGAAAGCAGAACTCGATATTCCTATTATGCACGACGATCAGCATGGAACTGCTATTATATCGGCGTGCGGACTACTTAATGCTCTTGAGCTTAATGGTAAAAAAATTGATGAAATAAAGATTGTTGTTAATGGAGCGGGTGCTGCAGCTAATTCATGTACTCAACTATATATTGCATTAGGAGCGAAACTTGAGAATATTGTGATGCTAGACTCAAAAGGTGTAATAAGTAAATATAGAACAGACCTTAATGAGCGCAAGAAACCATTTGCAACTGACAGAAAAATAACAACTCTTGAAGAGGCAGTTAAGGGTGCTGATATGTTTCTAGGATTATCTGTAGCTGATGTGCTGACTACAGACATGGTAAAATCGATGAGTAAAGATCCAATTGTTTTTGCACTTGCTAATCCTAATCCTGAAATTTCTTACGAGCTTGCAATGAGTGCAAGAGAGGATATAATATTTGCGACCGGACGTTCAGATCATCCTAATCAGATAAACAATGTACTTGGATTCCCATATATTTTCCGTGGTGCTTTGGATGTTCAAGCAACATGTATTAACGAAGAGATGAAAATTGCAACTGTTTATGCTCTGGCTGAACTCACAAAAAAAACAGTTCCTGATGTTGTTAATACAGCATACAGTATCAAAAAGTTACGTTTTGGCAGAGATTATATAATTCCTAAACCACTTGATCCAAGACTTCTTACAACTGTTGCTCCTGCTGTAGCTAGGGCTGCCATGGAGTCAGGTGTTGCCCGCAAGCCTATCGAAAATTGGGAGGAATATGATCATAAGCTGCGTGATCTTATGGGTCTTGATAATAAGATGGTGCGTAGAATGTACGAAATGGCGCGACTAAATCCTAAACGTGTTGTGTTCTCTGAGACTAATCATCTTAATATGCTTAAGGCTGCGGAAAATGCATATGCTGAAGGTATATGTCATCCTATTTTATTGGGAAATGAAGAGAAGATTGCAAAGATCGCAAAAGAGAACCAGATTAGTCTTAATGGAATAGAGATAGTTAATTTACGTCACGATCGTGAAGAAGAGCGTAGATTGCGTTATGCAGAAATCCTTTCCAAAAAGAGAGAACGTCAGGGAATGACTTTTGAAGAAGCTGCTGAGAAGATGTTCGAACGCAACTATTTTGGAATGATGATGGTTGAAACCGGAGAGGCGGATGCAATGATAACAGGTGTATTCAGTAAATATGCCGACACTATTGAAATTGCTAAAGAGGTGATTGGTATCCGTGAGGGTCTTAACCATATTGGTGCAATGCATATAGTAAACACTAAAAAAGGTATGCTGTTTCTTGCTGATACTCTATTCAACAGACATCCTGATACAGATACTTTGATAGACATAGCTAGATTGGCTGATGCTACTGTTAAGTTTTTCAATCATGATCCTGTAATAGCGATGGTTTCCTATTCTAACTTCGGGTCAGACTCAGTAGGCAGTCCTGCGAGCGTTCACCAGGTTGTTAAAACACTTCACGAAAGATATCCTGAAATGGTTGTTGATGGTGAAATGCAAGTTAATTATGCCCTGAATAAAGAATTGAGAGATAAGAAATATCCTTTTACACGTTTACGCGATAAAGAGGTAAATACACTTGTTTTCCCTAATCTGAGTTCAGCCAATGCTTCATACAAAATACTTAAAGAAACTGGAAAGAATGATATAATTGGTCCTATTCAAATGGGACTAAACAAACCGGTACATATTTTAGATGTAGATACTTCTGTGCGTGATATAGTAAATATGGTAGCCGTAGCAGTTATTGATGCAATTGTTGAAGAAAATATAAGATTAAATAATTTATCAAGAATAATTTAGGTATCTTCATCATTCAATAGAAACATATCTAATAAACAATCAAAATATTATGTCAAAAAGAAAAAGATTTATGCTTCCTGAAACGGAAATACCAACACAGTGGTATAATATTACTGCTGAGATGAAAAATAAACCTTTACCAATGATCAATCCACAAACAAAAGAGGAACTCAAAGCTGAGGATCTGTTTCCATTGTTTGCTGAGGAGCTATCACGCCAGGAAGTAAACCAAACTGATACATGGATAGATATTCCAGATGAAGTAAGAGATAAATATAAAATATATCGTCCCACTCCGCTGGTAAGAGCAACTGAACTTGAGAAAGCACTTGATACACCAGCGCATATATATTTTAAAAATGAAAGTGTTAGTCCCGTTGGTTCACATAAATTGAACTCAGCATTACCACAAGCTTACTATAATAAAGTTGATGGAACAACTAACATTACTACAGAGACCGGAGCTGGTCAATGGGGTACCGCACTTGCATTCGCTGCCAAAGCATTTGGTCTTGAACTTGCAGTCTATATGGTAAAGATAAGCTACGAACAAAAGCCTTACAGACGTTCTCTTATGCAGACATGGGGTGCTCAGGTAATTGCATCACCAAGCATGTCTACCAAGGCTGGACGTAAAATCATTACCGACCATCCTAACTATCAGGGAAGTTTAGGTACTGCTATTTCTGAAGCCATTGAATTAGCAATGCAAACAGAAAATTGCAAATACGCTTTAGGAAGTGTTTTAAACCATGTTTCATTACATCAGACTATTATTGGACTTGAAGCTGAAAAACAGATGGAGATGGCAGATGAGTATCCGGATATTGTAATTGGTTGCTTTGGAGGTGGTTCAAATTTCTCAGGCATAAGTTTCCCATTCATGCGTCACAACTTCACAGGTGAAAAGAAAACACGTTTTGTGGCAGCTGAGCCTGCATCATGTCCTAAACTGACCAGAGGGGAATTTAAATATGACTTCGGAGATGAAACTGGTTATACCCCACTTATCCCAATGTTTACACTAGGACATAAGTTTACACCGGCAAATATTCATGCTGGGGGACTTCGATATCATGGCGCAGGTAGCATTGTTAGTCAGCTTCTTAAAGATGGCTATATTGAAGCAGTAGATATAAAACAGCTTGACTCTTTTAATGCTGGTGTATTATTTGCTCGTACTGAAGGTATTGTTCCTGCACCTGAATCAAATCATGCAATAGCAGCAGCAATTAATGAGGCTTTAAAAGCTAAAGAAGAAGGAAAGAAAAAAGTAATTCTGTTTAATCTTTCAGGACATGGCTTTGTAGACATGAGTGCTTATGATCAATTCCTCGCTGGTGATCTTACAAATCATGTAGTTTCGGACGAAGATATTAGTAAGTTTTTAACAGAAGTCTGATATAGCTGAAAATGAGTATTAACAAAGAGCTGAGACTAATTTAATCCAAAAAAATAACATAAATAATTTGGATATTACGTATAGACCATTTATCTTTGGAATACATAAATGATGAAGTTACTGCCGCATTGGTCGATTGGGGAACTCATCAATTACATTTTATAAACCGAGACTCGTTTTTGGTTTCAATGGCGGGCCGCAGCCTTCGGGATTCCGATTTATCGGAACAGCGGATTACAAAGAAACTAAGACACTCAAATCCTGTCAAACGGAGTTTCGTCTTATTCCACCGGTGCGGCTTCTTATAGAAAGCAGATTAGCAATATATTTAGTAATATTGCAATCTGCTTTTCATTTTATATACCACTTTTATGAATCTGGCAAAACAATATTTGGAGCTTTTTCTGGTTTTCTTCAAAATAGGAGCCTTTACTTTTGGAGGAGGCTATGCCATGATTCCACTAATACGCAATGAGGTTGTCAATAAAAAGAAATGGCTTGCTGATAATGAGTTTATGGATATGCTAGCATTAGCACAATCTGTTCCGGGACCAATTTCTTTAAACACAGCAATATTTGTAGGCAATAAAAGACTAGGCTTTAAAGGAAGTCTGTTTACTGGTGCTGGAATTATTCTCCCGTCCTTTATTATAATACTTCTTATTGCAATAGTCTTCACCCAGTTCAAGGACAACCAGGTTGTTGAACGCATTTTCAGAGGAGTTCGACCAGCAGTAGTTGCACTTATTGTAGCACCTCTTTTAGGTTTAGGTAAATCTGCCGGGATAAAAATAAGCAATATCTGGGTTCCAATAACAGTGGCCCTTTTAGTTTGGTTGCTAAAAATATCACCAGTATATATTATATTATTTTCAGCTATATTCGGGATTCTCTATTTTCTATTTATTAAACAAAAAACGAAAAAGTAAATGGAACTGACGGAATTATATTTGCAGCTTTTTATATCGTTCCTGAAAATAGGTCTGTTTGGCTTTGGTGGTGGCTACGCCATGTTACCTCTCATCCAAAGAGAGGTTGTTGACATACATGGCTGGATTAGTGTTAACGATTTTACAGATATAGTAGCTATTTCTCAAACAACACCTGGGCCAATAGCCTTCAACTCTGCCACGTATATTGGATACACAGCGATTACCGAAGCAGGATATTCAACAGGTTATGGAATATTGGGATCTGCAATCAGTACTTTAGCTGTTAGTATTCCATCATTAATATTAATGACACTGGTATGTCTGTTTTTCTTCAGACTTAAAAACAATCCTTGGTTACAATCTTCATTATCAGTATTAAAACTTACAATAATTGGTTTAATTGCTTCTGCAGCTCTGATGTTGATGAACGAACACAATTTTATTGACTATAAAAGCTGGATAATTTTTACAATTATCATGATTGCATCAATAAGGAAAGTCGATCCAATATTACTGATTGTACTATCTGGTATTGCGGGACTAATACTTTATTAATAAGATAAATATATTATTTGAACTAATTTATTTCTCAGTTATTACTTTATTTCTGTTACCTTTAATTAGAATTATCAATAAGAAAAGTAATATTGCAGCAATAACAACCCAAAACCACAATTCCACATAAAAGGGATCGTTACTATAATCAATATTGATATCCAACTCTTCAATATTCACTGTTTCAGACGAAATGACCGGATTTACTGATAAAAGGAATACAGAAATAATTACTATTACAGTCTTACGGCAAAAAGATGTGAATTTCATTTCATATTTTTTTTTGATAAGCGAGTCGCTCCGATCCATCAGAAACGTATATAATTCCACAATAGTGGAATCCTAAACTACCAAGAATCTTTTGCATAACAATATTATTTCTGTGTGTATCAACTCTGATATTCGGGCATTGAGTAAAACACCATTCAAAACATGCTTTAGCAACACCTTTCTCTTTACCCGATGATGCAATCCTGTGAACAGTGCCATATAGCTCGTCATTTAACCATTGGCCATCATAAATCTTCAAGTAAGTTGGATCTTCACCAATAATAAAACAAAAAGTACCAACAATTTCTCCTGCACTATTTTCACATATAAAACTGTGCCCAGCCTCTATCTCTTCGGTTATAAACTTCTCTGTAGGATAACCATTTATCCACTGACCTTCATTACCGGTACTGCGCATAAAATCACGGGCAATATCGTAAATCGGCATGATCTCCGGTAAGTCTTTATAAGTAGCAGGTCTGATTTTGGTAATCATCGCACTTAAAAAGGTTATTTTTTAGTTGATCTTTTTCCTGTAGTTTTCTTAGTTGATGTAGCTTTAGCCGTCTTAGTTTTTCCTTTATCGGCTGTTTTGCTAGTACCTTTCTTAGTTGTTGAACTTTCTGCAGATTCAGACTTCTTTGTTTTCTTGCTTTTAGATTTTTTATCCTTAGCGCTATCTTCAATAATTCTTTTACACTCCTCAAGAGTCAACTTTTTAGGATCAGTTGTCTTTGGTATCTTGTAATTTGAATTCTGATACTTGATATAAGGACCATACCTACCATTCAAAACCTGTAGATCAGAATCCTCCTCAAATAATTTAATAGTCTTCTCCTTATCTTTCCTCTCCTTATCTTCAATAAGCTCGATAGCTTCCTCTAATTGTATCTCGAGTGGATCAACACCTTTTGGAATAGACACAAATTTATTATTATGCCTGATATAAGGTCCAAAACGTCCAATACCAATAACAACATCTTTATCTCTAAACTCTCCTATATTACGTGGTAGTTCAAATAATTTTAATGTTTCTTCAAGAGTGATTGATTCAATCGATTGAGATTTTTGAAGAGATGCGAATAGAGGTTTTTCATCCTCCTCCGGAGTACCAATTTGCGCCATTGCACCATAACGTCCAATCTTTACTGATACCTGTCTGCCTGATTTCGGATCAACACCCAATACCCTTTCACCAGCCTTATGCTCCATACGCATATTTGCTGTCTCCTCAACAATCGGATGAAAGACATCATAGAAATCAGATATTGATTTATTCCACTTAGCTTTACCTTCGGCAATTTTATCAAATCCCTCTTCCACTTTAGCCGTGAAATTATAATCTATTATAGAAGGAAAATATTCTACCAGGAAATCATTCACAACAATACCTATATCTGTGGGGAAAAGCTTATTCTTATCTGCACCGGTAGTTTCAGTTTTTTCAGAATCTTTTATTTTTCCTTTTTTAAGAAGAAGGACATTAAAATTTCTTTTTTCACCATCAATACTTTTTTTCTCAACATACTCTCTGTTGATTATCGTTGAGATAGTTGGAGCATATGTTGAAGGACGTCCAATGCCCAGTTCTTCCATTTTTCTAACCAATGAAGCTTCAGAGTATCTGGCAGGACGTTGAGAGAATCTCTCAGTAGCAGAAACTTCCTGCATTTCAAGTACTTCACCCTTTTTAACCGGTGGTAATATACCATCCTCTTTCTCCCCATTCTCATCATCAGTACCTTCAAGATACACCCTAAGGAATCCATCAAACTTTATTACCTCACCATTGGCTACAAACTTACCATCCGTATTTGACACCGAAATATTGGCAGTAGTGCGTTCAAGTTCTACATCAGCCATTTGCGATGCAATAGTTCTCTTCCAGATAAGGTTATACAGTTTCTTCTCTTGAGCCGTACCCTCAATCTCATGTTCACTTATATATGTAGGGCGTATTGCTTCGTGAGCCTCCTGAGCCCCTTTTGATTTTGTACTATACTGACGAGACTTATGATACTTTTCACCATACTGATCTATAACCTCAGTTTTGGCAGTACCAATTGCCAAACCCGACAAATTCACCGAGTCTGTTCTCATATATGTGATCTTACCCGACTCGTACAGTCGCTGTGCAACCATCATAGTCTGCCCCACAGAGAAACCCAGTTTACGTGACGCTTCCTGTTGAAGAGTTGATGTAGTGAAAGGAGCAGCAGGTGATTTTTTTGCAGGTCTGGTTACAACATCCTCAATGGAAAAAACCGAACTCTTTAATTTCTCAAGAAGTTCCAGTGCCTCTTCTTTTGTTTTCAGACGCTTGTTATACTCTGCTTTAATTTCGTAAGTCTGTCCATTTTCCACTTTCGAGAAAACTCCAACCACCCTGTATGATGCTTCTGAATTAAAGTTTTGTATCTCACGCTCACGCTCAACAATTAATCTTACAGCAACAGATTGTACTCGACCAGCAGAGAGAGCCGGTTTAATTTTTCTCCATAATACAGGAGATAGTTCAAACCCTACAATTCTATCCAGGACACGTCGAGCCTGTTGAGCATCAACCAGATTCTTATCAATCTTTCTTGGGTTTTTTATAGCTTCAAGAATTGCATTTTTCGTAATCTCGTGAAAAACAATTCTCTTTGTATTTTCCTCTTTAAGTTCAAGAGTTTCGAAAAGATGCCAGGAAATAGCCTCACCTTCACGGTCCTCATCAGAAGCCAACCATACAGTATTAGCCTTTTTAACAGCAGCCTTCAGTTCTGATACTATTTTCTTTTTATCATCCGGAACCTCATAGATAGGTTCAAAGTTATTTTCAACATCAATACTAAAATCCTTCTTCTTCAAATCACGTATATGCCCATAACTCGACATTACATGAAAATCTTTTCCAAGAAATTTTTCTATCGTTTTTGCTTTCGCGGGTGACTCAACAATAACCAGGTTCTTTTCCATCAATTGTTCTTTTCTTCTTTAGCTTTTTGTAAGCAGATAGCTTTCAAATTAATGATTTAGCACTACTTTTAGGGTGCAAAAGTAGTAATTTTGTGGTTGCAACAACAGTTTTTTTAGAATTTCCTTGATTATTAAGTAATTTTCATAAGATAATAACACTATTTATTTTCATTTAATACCACCCCATAAATAGATGACAGCATTTCAGATAGCTGTGTTGAAAGTGATTTACGAACTCTCAACTTCATTCGGCACGATTCCTTAAAATCCTGAGTCCACTCCACCTCTTCAAACTGTTTTAATACTCTCATAACATCATTAAGATGAATGTATTCGAAATCGATTACTATAACATCATCAACAGTCCTTGTTATTATCTCTGCATTTGCAATTGCATCCGCTGCAGCCTCTCTATATGCTTTAATCAACCCCCCTGTACCAAGCAGTGTACCACCAAAATAACGTACAACCAGAATAAGCACATCTGTAAGTTCAAATGAGTTAATCTGTCCTAATATTGGTTTACCCGCTGTACCGGAAGGCTCACCATCATCATTATACCTGAACTCTTTTCGCTCCCACCCTAACATGTATGCCCAACAAACATGCCTGGCATTATAATATTTCTTACGATATTCCTCCAGAATCCCCATTGCCTCGTCAGCACTCTTCACGGGAAATAGAAATGATAAAAACTTACTCTTTTTTTCATTTATATATCCCTCAGAAGGTCCTGAAACGGTTTTATAGCTGTCGTCCATAGTTTTTATTCACTTTCTCATAATATAAACAAAAGTAGTATAATTATGAAATGTATCAAACTATAGTAAAATAGCAGAGATATAGACTTCAGCTGAAGTTGTTTCGTCTTAGTCTTTTAATGATTTAAATGTAATTGGATATGGAATAAATTAAGACTATCTAAACAGTACTGATTATCTCACATTTCATCTTGAGATATCCTATATATTACTTAGAAGTTAATAAATTGGCTCAAATTAACAGGTGCCTTTATTTAATAAATCCTCTTTTATACAGCAATAGTATCAATCATTTTATCCAAATTTAGGCTACGTGCAGATGCATCGAATATTTTCCTGTACTCACCATTAATTTTATAAAGATTCTCGTGCGAGCCACTCTCTACAAGATAACCATCCTTTAAAACATGAATCACATCCGCCTCAACAATCTGCGATAAGGAATGGGAAATTATAACCACTGTTCGCCCCTCCTTTATGGCATCAAGACTCATTTTAATATGTTCCGTTGCTATTGCATCCAGACTTGCTGTAGGTTCATCAAGGAAAATAATGGGAGGATTCTTTAAAAACAGTCGCGCAATTGCAATTCTTTGCTGCTGACCTCCACTTAGGTTTGAAGCATCAGTATTATAACCTTCAGGCAATAACAATACCTGTTCATGCAGAAAAGCTTTTTCTGAGGCTTCTATCACCTCATCATGTGTTGCATCTAACTTTCCATACAAGATATTGTCATATACTGTACCTTTAAAAATATGATTTTTCTGCAATACCAAACCGATATTATCCCTTAAAGATCCATTCTCATAATCTTCCAGTTCTATTCCATCAAGCTTAATCACACCATTATCAGGCTTATAAAACTTACAGAGAAGATTGATCAAAGTACTCTTACCTGCACCACTCAGGCCAACAATTGCAGTTGTCTTTTCTTTTTCAAGTGTTAGACTCACATCTGTAAGGGCTTTCTTACCATTTGGATAGGTGAAATTCACATTGTTTACTTCAAACTGACCTTCAACATCCTTTGCTTTTATATCTCCACCTACCTCAACAGCATCATCATTATCAAGCACATCAAAAAAACCATCCGCATAAATAAGAGCATCATTTACCTGGTCATAAATTCTATGAAGCTGACTGATTGGAGCCGAGACATTACGGAAAAGCATTATGTGCATCATTATGGCACCAATACCCATCTGTCCGTTCAGAACTAAATATACAGTAAGTATTATTATTAGTACAACCCCGATTTGTTGTATGAATGACTTCAAGCTCTCAAATACATAGCTCGTGCGACGTGTCTGCAGTTGGTTATCCAGCATCTCCATCTGCAGCTCATACTGTTTTTCACCCTCTGTTTTCTCTCGAACAAAACTTTTAATAACTGTGATTGAGTCGATAATATTAATGAGACCGTGATTTTTACGTTCACGCTGACCTCGCAATTGCATACGCCACCCTTTTAGTCGATATGCCTGTCGCTGACTAACAAAGAAATATACAGGAATTATTACAAGAGCCATCAGCCCTACATACATATTAGCATTAAACATAACCACCAGGGCAATTACAGCAGTGGAGAACAGAGGCAGGATATCAAGAAAAAAGTTTTGTACCAACCTAATCAGACTCTCAACCCCACGATTTATTCTGGTCTCCAGATAACCTGTCTGATTATCCGACTCCGCAAAAAACGACATCTTGTAAGTAAGCAACCTATCCACAGCCTTCTGAGACAGGTCGCTACCAACCTGTATTCGTATCTTCTCACCAAAATATTTTTGTCCAAACTGAATACCAATATTCAGCAACTCATTTGCAAGCATTATTGCAGAAATAATCAATAACAGCCTCATACCATTCACAATAGGATCAGGCTGACGCAGCAGCTCCTCCACACGATTTATTGTCTCGTTCACCAAAAGGGGATTCACCTGTGCGGCAAAAGATCCTATCAGTGTAAGTAAAAGTGTTCCTGCAATCATACCCTTGTAAGGTTTTACAAACGGCAATAGGTTTCGGAAAAGCGCTTTAAAAGATTGGGAATAAGTATCATTTTTTTTCATCCCCTGTTGGACTGTCAATGTACATTAAGGTTTAACTACAAGTCATTAACAAAGAAAAGCGACACCATTAAGGCATCGCTTTTTCTACATATATCTATTAATTATAGTCCTCAGAATCTTTTATAAGATCAGGGAAACATTATTTAATTCAAATCAGCATTTTGAAGCTCCACAGTTGCGGCATTTGAGACATCCCTCTTCATAAACAAGTGTCTCCTGACCACAAACAGGACATTTCTGGCCTTTAGCTTCAGTTTCGTTTGGCAGATATTTCTTAAGTGCACGCTCAACACCATTCTTCCATGTATTAATGGTTTCGCTATCCAGTTCAAGGCCCGATACCAACTTAATAACCTGATCAATAGGCATACCGTAACGAAGAACACCGGAGATAAGTTTTGCATAATTCCAGAACTCTGGATTAAACTTGCCATCCAGACCTTCGATAGTTACTTTGTAGCCACGGCGGTTCTGAAACTGGAAATCGTAGTGCTTTCTGCCATCATTATCATAAGCTTTAATGATTTTACCGGAAGTAACACTCTTAGGAATCATGATACCATCATCTTCATCATTGATACCGGTAAAGATTTCGTAAGGTCTTCCATTAAGCAAACCGATAAATGCAATCCATTTCTCCTTATTATTCTGAAATTTTATCACATCTGCATCAAGCTCGATAGGACGAGAAGTAACAACAGGTGGCATTTCGAAACAGTCCTCTGCTTTTTTCTTATCTTTTGTCTCAGCATCTCCGTTAGATATTAATACACCTGATCTTGAACCGTCACGATAAACTGTACAACCCTTACAACCACTCTTCCATGCCTCCATGTAAAGTTCTCCTACCAGATCCTCAGAAACATCATTTGGCAGATTAATTGTTACACTTATTGAGTGATCAACCCACTTCTGTACACGTCCCTGCATACGAACCTTTTGCAACCAGTCAACATCATTGGAAGTAGCCTTGTAATAAGGAGACTTAGCAACCAGTTCATCAATTTCGGCATTCGTATATTTTTTAGTAGTCGAGTATCCATTTGCTTCCATCCATGTAACAAACTTATGGTGGAACACGATGTATTCTTCCCATGAATCTCCATTCTCATCTACAAAGTCAATCTTAACATCCCTGTCATTAGGATTCACTTTGCGTCTTCTGGTATATACTGGAAGAAATACCGGCTCAATACCTGATGTTGTCTGAGACATCAGACTGGTTGTACCAGTTGGTGCAATGGTGAGACATGCAATGTTTCTTCTACCATATTTAACCATATCCTCATACATCTGGGGACTTGCTTCTTTAAGACGGTTGATAAATGGATTATTCTTCTCACGCTCTGCATCAAATATCTCAAAAGCACCTCTTTCCTTAGCCATTTTAACAGAGGAGGTATATGCATTAATTGCAACTTCGCGATGCACCTTCTCCGAGAAGTCATTTCCTTCATCAGTACCATATCTGATACCTAGTGCTGCAAGCATATCACCTTCTGCTGTGATTCCAACACCTGTACGGCGTCCCTGCAATGTTTTGCGCTGGATTTTCTTCCAAAGATTCCTCTCAGTAGATTTAACCTCTTCTGTTTCAGGGTCAGCATCAATCTTCTCAAGAATCTTATCAATCTTCTCTGCTTCCAGGTCAACTATATCATCCATAATACGCTGAGCCAACTGAACATGTTTGGCAAACAGCTCAAAATCGAAATAAGCATCCTCTGTAAACGGATTAACAACATATGAATACAGGTTGATTGCCAGCAAACGGCAGCTATCGTAAGTACACAAAGGAATCTCTCCACAAGGATTGGTAGATACAGTTTTGAAACCAAGATCTGCATAACAGTCGGGCACCGATTCTCTGACAATAGTATCCCAAAACAGGACACCCGGCTCTGCAGATTTCCATGCATTATGTACAATCTTTTTCCACAGCTTCTGGGCATCAATTGTTTTTTCATATTTAGGATTATCTGAATCAATTGGAAACCTCTGCTTGTAAGTCTTCCCAGCAGAAGCAGCTTCCATAAACTCATCATCAATTTTAACAGAGATATTAGCTCCTGTCACTTTACCCTGCTCCAGTTTAGCATCAATAAAATCTTCCGAATCGGGATGCTCAATTGATACGCTAAGCATTAATGCGCCACGACGACCATCTTGTGCAACTTCGCGAGTGGAGTTTGAGTAGCGTTCCATGAAAGGAACCAGACCGGTTGATGTAAGTGCCGAGTTTTTTACAGGCGATCCTTTAGGACGGATATGAGACAGGTCGTGTCCCACTCCACCACGTCTTTTCATCAATTGCACCTGTTCTTCATCAATACGGATGATCGCGCCATATGAGTCGGCACTACCATCCATCCCAATAACAAAACAGTTTGATAATGATGCAACCTGGTAATCGTTCCCTATACCGGTCATTGGACTACCTTGTGGAATAATATATTTAAAGCGATCAAAGAGGTCAAAAAGTTCCTGTTCGCTTAATGGATTTTTATATTTCTTCTCAATCCTGGCTATCTCTTTAGCCAGTCTCCAATGCATATCTTCGGGAGTCTTTTCGTAAATTACACCCTGACTGTCTTTAAGCGCATATTTGCTTACCCACACCTTGGCAGCTAGCTCATCTCCGCTGAAATAGTCCAGCGACGCCTTATACGCTTCGTCGAAAGTGTATGTCTTTTTTTTCATAAGCTGTTGGTTTAATAATATAAAATGATTAAAATTGGTGCTAATAAGCAAATACAATGAACATTTATTTTTTAATATCTGATATTTTTCACTGTCAGACTTATTTTGCCATGCAAGTTTATTGAAAGTTTATCAGAGCGCAAAATATTTACAAATATATTTATCAACAATCATGTGAAATTTTCTAAATTAATTTATATCAAGCTGATTATGTGCTATTTAAAAAAAACACAAAGACAAAATGTTTTCCAGACAGGAAAAGTATACTGATTTATAGATAGATAAAATATACAAGTTGATTAAAGTTAACAACCTATAAATATAAAGAAAAAAATCACTCAGCACCATTAACTCGCTGAGTGATTTATAATTCAGGTATAGTATTTGTAAAATTTTGTCTCTTTTTTATTCAATATACTTCACCGCACCCATGAATAAAATAGAACCCGTGGAATTTTCCCTAATTATATAAATGAATGGTCGGTTTGCATTAAATGTTGCTGTTCTGTCAGGCTGATAAGAGGTAAGTTCAATTCCTACTACCGTTACTGCAGCTGCTTCTGTTCCAACCTCATCAGTATTTATATATGTAAATTGTTCTACGAAAGAGATGAATGCATCAGCATCAGTCATTCTTGAAAAATCTGCTGCCCCTGGCTCAAAGGCTATACCCATACCCATCTTTTCAAGAACATCATTAAGCACCCTGCTATACTCTGTCTTGAATTTAGGCAAGTAGAGATCTACCTGAGTGCTGCGCAGCCCTGAAACAAGATTGCCCCAGGAGTTACTGTTCTGCAATTCTTGCGTGACATCTGCAAGCTTATTACCCTCCTTTGGCAGTAGCACAATCATACTGAATGCCTGATTTCCATATGGCAGCTCTACAATCTGCATTGTTTGGTTTTCGTTATAATTGAAGCTGGATTTCTGATGCATCATATCAACGTTCTTTGTTTGGCCATCCTCACTGTAAAAAGGTTTGCTTGATGTATTCCGGGAATTAAACTCCGATGTCCATATACCTTTAAAATAGAGAGCATTCATCAGATACATCAAAGCATTTGGGTTTGTCTTATCCAGAACGTGTGTTATCAGGTTATTCGTGTTGTCGGCTGCCCATTTATTCATCAGCTTTACAGAATTAGCATCAGAGAAATCTACCGATTCAACTGTAGAATTAAAATATTCATTGTTTAATCTTATAAAATCATCTTTAATTTTTATATTCTTATTAGTCCATATAGAGTTAGCAATTGCCAGCTTAGTTGAGGGATCGGTCTTCAGAAGTGCCTCCCTGAGCTTCTCATAATATTCATTAACTTCCTGATCTGTATATCCGTCAAGTTTAAGTACCTTTTGCATTACAGCTTTGGTTTCTCCATCGGCACCGTTCCATGTCATTGCCAGCGCCATACTCAGACTCAGAGGGGATATCATAAAGTTTTTATCCAACTCGGCTGCCTCCTCATTAAAAACATTAGCAAAAAACTCAATCGCAAACTGCTGGTCAGATTTCACCATTTCTGCCTCAGAACCTCGCAGCTCAATTTTAATTGGGTCAGGCAGCTCTTTATCAAGATCACTGTTGCCTTTTTCACATGATGCAGATGATAAGATTGCCGCAATGGTAACAAAAATAAGGGTAGTAATTTTTAAGTTCATTTGATTATATAGTTTTTTTATTAATAGTTCCTTTTAGTACTATTATAAGTATGATGCTTTATATGGTAAGAAGGTTGCATAGGAAATGATATTTAACAATTCAATGTAATACAAATGGCAATATAATATCTGATTGAGCTGATTTTTGTATATACATAATTCATTCAATCTACATTCTTATATAAGGTATATAAGAAGAAGGTAAGAACATAGTAAGAAACAGTTAAGAATGAGGTATCTATCTTCTACATTTCAGGCACTGAAATTAGTCTGAAATTAATATTAAAACTAAACTTGATGTTGTTTTCTGTTAACATAGTATTTTGATAAAATAATTGCTTATTTTTGCACCTAAAATCCACACTTAGATTCACCTTTTTAATTTTTGCTGTAATGAGAAAATGGCGCATTGAAGATTCAGAAGAACTTTACAACATAAATGGTTGGGGAAACGGTTATTTCTCCATTAATGATAAGGGAAATGTTCAGGTTACACCCACCAAACAGGAAGAGATTAGTGTTGACCTTAATGATCTTATGCGTGAGCTATATTTGAGAGATGTAGTTGCACCAGTATTAATTCGTTTTCCGGAGATTCTTGATAATCGTATAGAAAAAATATCGCAGGGCTTTGCAAAAGCTTCAAAAGAGTATGATTATAAGGCAAAGAATCATATTATTTACCCCATTAAGGTAAATCAGATGCGCCAGGTGGTTGAAGAGATTGTATCAAGTGGCAAGCGATTCAATATTGGTCTGGAAGCCGGCTCAAAACCAGAACTGCATGCGGTTCTGGCTATTAATACCGATAATAACTCTCTTATAATATGTAACGGATACAAGGATGAAAGTTATATTGAACTAGCTCTGCTTGCACAAAAGATGGGCAAGCAGGTGTTCCTGGTTATCGAAAAGCAAAATGAACTGGAGCTGATTATCAAGATTGCTAAGCGACTAAAAGTGAAACCAAATATTGGTATCAGGGTGAAGCTTTCAAGCTCAGGTAGTGGCAAGTGGGAAGATTCGGGTGGCGATGCCAGTAAATTCGGTCTTAATTCAAGTGAAATTCTTGAGGCTCTTGAGGTACTGAAAAAGAATAATATGAGCGACTGCTTCCGATTGATTCATTTCCACATTGGTAGCCAGATCACTAAAATTCGCAGGATAAAAACTGCTCTTCGTGAGGCTGCACAGTTTTATGTTCAGCTGCACGCTATGGGCTTTGGTATTGAATATGTTGATATAGGTGGGGGACTTGGAGTTGATTACGACGGTACAAGGTCTTCTTTTACGGAGAACAGCATCAACTACTCTATTCAGGAGTATGTGAATGACTCTGTTTCTACCTTTGTGGATGCTGCAAATAAAAACGAGCTTCCTCATCCTAATATTATAACTGAATCGGGACGTGCGCTGACTGCACATCATTCGGTTCTTATTTTTGAGGTTCTGGAAACGACTACTCTTCCTGAATGGCCTGAGGATAAGGAAATTCAGGAGGATGACCATGAATTGGTTAAGGAGCTTTATAAAATTTGGGATACGCTTACTCAACCACGAATGCTTGAAGCATGGCACGATGCTCAGCAGATCAGGGACGAATCGCTTGACCTGTTCAGTTTGGGTATGCTTGATATAAAAACGAGAGCTCAGGTGGAGCAGTTGTACTACTCTATTGCCCGTGAAATAAATTTAACCAGCTCCAGGGCAAAACATGCTCCTCAGGAACTGCGACAGTTATCAAAGCTGCTTGGAGATAAATATTTCTGTAACTTCTCTCTGTTTCAGTCGTTGCCCGACTCATGGGGTATTGACCAGGTGTTTCCAATAATTCCTATACATCGACTTGATGAGAAGCCTGACAGAACTGCTACTTTGCAGGATATCACATGTGATTCTGATGGTAATATATCTAATTTTGCTTCTCAGGATGGTTACCGATCTACTTTCCTGCCGGTTCATTCTCTTAAAAAAACGGAGCCATATTACTTGGGGGTTTTCCTTGTAGGTGCTTATCAGGAGATCTTGGGTGACCTTCATAATCTATTTGGAGATACTAATGTGGTTCACGTATCAACAAGTGAAAATGGTTATCATATTGATCAGGTAATTGATGGTGAGTCTGTGGCAGAAGTGCTTGAGTATGTACAGTATAGTCCTAAGAAATTAGTACGTACTGTTGAAACTTGGGTAATGAGTTCTGTGAAACAGGGTAAGATATCTGTTGAAGAGGGTAAAGAGTTTTTATCCAACTACCGTTCTGGTCTGTACGGATATACATATCTGGAGTAACATTAGTCATACACTCCCATTGTGCACTCTTCATCACTAAGCTCAAACTCAATTGTGCAGTGTTGGACTCCTATTTTGTACATTGAGTCTCTGATTCTGGTTTTTAACATATGCTGGTCGGTCATGCTCAACTCCCTTTTGAGCACTACATGAAGGGTGAGTACGTTATACTCACCGTCAACCGACCATGCATGCAGGTCGTGTACAGCACTTACTTCGTCTATATTGAGCATCATATCTTCTACATTTTCGATATCTAGTTTAGAGGGACTGCCTTGTAATATGATATGCATGCTTTCTCGTAAATTGCGGAAGACGTTTAAAAGTATAAACAGGGCTATCGCAATTGATAATATTGGATCGATTATTGGTGCATCAATAAATAGCATTATTCCTGCACCAACAAGTACTGCTACCCAGCCTAATACATCTTCAAGCATATGAAGTGAAACTACTCTCTCGTTTAATGAACTGCCTTTTCGTAGTCTGATTAATGCAATACCATTAATTATGATGCCCAAAACTGCGAGCAGGAGCATACCTTCGGCATCAGGTTGCTCAGGATTAAAGAGGCGGGGAATAGATTTAACAAGTATCAATATACACCCCACGAACAGAATTACAGAGTTAATTAATGCTCCTAAAAGTGAGAAACGTTTATAACCGTATGTAAAATCGTGTGTTCGTGGCTTTTTAGATATTTTCTGAAAGTACCAGGAGAGTCCCAAAGTTATACTATCACCCAAATCATGTACTGCATCGGATAGTATTGCCATACTATTTGTCAACACTCCTCCAATTAATTCGATAATCGTAAAAGTGAAATTAAGGAAGAAGGCAGTTTTGATATTTTTTACATCATTATTGCCATGGATATGATTGTGTGCATCCATAAAACCTATCTGTTATCAATAATAACATTGAGAGAAAAAGAAAGTTCAGTGCTGTCATATAACTCATTATTATGTATATTTGTTATTAAATAATTAATTTATAAAATATGAAACAGTTATATTTAACATTTATATATGGCATGATTATGATCACCGCCTGCAATACTAATAAAGAAGAAGTGAAAATATTAAAACAATCTGATTTTCCTGCACCACCGGTTGCAGAAGTAGTCCCCGATACGTTTGAAAATTTCGGTCAAAAGCGTATCGACAACTATTATTGGCTTAAAGACAAAAACAATCCGAAAGTTATTGAGTATCTGAATGCCGAAAATGAATATACCGAAAGTGTTATGGCCTCTACTAAAGAGCTGCAACAGACTATCTATGATGAGATTTTGGGAAGGATAAAGGAGGATGATGAGAGTTATCCTTCATATATAAATGGGTATTGGTATTATAGTCGCACAGAAAAAGGCAAGCAATATCGAACATATTTGCGCCGCAAGGGTTCATTAGATGCAGAAGAAGAGGTCATCTTTGATGTGAATAAGATGGCAGAAGGGAAATCTGCTTTTATTTTTGCAGGTTATTCTGTTAGTCCGGATAATAATAAAGTAGCATACCTGTTCAACGAGACAGGTTCTTATGCCGAGTATGTGATGAAGATTAAGGATTTAAACACTGATGAGGAGATAGGTTTCACTGTAATTGGTGCTACCTCTGTAACTTGGGCTAATGACAATAATACTCTGTTTTATGGTGTTATCGATCAGACTTTACGTCCTTATCAGATTCACAGAAGAGGGCTAAACGAACATCAGAGCACTTTGATTTATGAAGAGAAAGATGCGAAATTCAGAACTTATGTTTCCGGTACTAAAACTAAAGAGTATATATTTATTGGAAGTGCAAGTTCAACTACTTCTGAGGAGAGGTATATATCTGCTGACAGACCACTGGATGAATTTAAAGTTTTTATGCCACGTGTAAAGGATGTAGAGTATTCTGTTTTTCCGCATAAGGAGAAGTTTTTTGTAAGTTATAAGGATCGTGAGAATCTGAATTCTATGATTTATGAAGTTCCTCTTACTGGTTATGAGGATAAATCGACATGGAAAGTTTTCTTACCTCATGATGATGATGCCAGGTTAGAGGGTATTGATATAGTTAAGGATTATATTTCTGTAGAGTTACGCAGAGAAGGACTTACAGAGATTATTGTTATGTCTCTGAATGGAGGCGACACAAAAAAAATTGTTTTCCCTGAACCGGTTTATTCAGCATCTATGGGTGGTAATCCCGAGTATGAAGCAACAACAATTAGATATACTTATACTTCGTTAAATAGACCTACTACTCTTTATGAGTATAATATTTTAACTGGCGAATCAATCAAGTTAAAAGAACAAGAGGTACCATCGGGTTTTAATCCTGATGATTATACTGTGGAAAGGTTATGGGCAACTGCTCCTGATGGTGTTCTGGTTCCAATGGCAATAGTATATAAGAATGGATTGAAAAAAGATGGTAGCAACCCTGCATTGATCTATTCATATGGTAGTTATGGTTACAGTACCGACGTACATTTCAGTGCAAGCATGTACAGCCTGATAGATCGAGGTTTTGTTTATGCTATTGCACAGATACGTGGTGGAAGTGATCTGGGTGAACAGTGGTATGAAGATGGTAAGCTGCTGAATAAAAAGAATACTTTTACTGATTTTATAGCATGCAGCGAGAAGCTGATTAATGATGGGTATACTTCATCTGATAAGCTTGCAGCTATGGGTGGAAGTGCTGGAGGTTTGCTTATGGGTGCAGTAAGTAATATGAGACCTGATCTTTATCAAACAATTGTGGCGCAAGTTCCGTTTGTGGATGTTATAAACACCATGCTTGATGATACTTTGCCTCTAACAACGGGTGAATATGAAGAGTGGGGTAATCCAAATGAAGAGGAGTATTATAACTATATTCTCTCCTACTCTCCTTATGATAATATTTCTGCACAGGATTATCCTAATATACTGGTGACTGGAGGTATTAACGATTCGCAGGTTCTTTTTCATGAGCCGGCAAAGTATACAGCTAAACTCAGAGCACTTAAAACGGATAACAATATTCTCATTCTGAAAATGAATATGGAATCGGGACATGGAGGTGCAACCGGTCGTTATGAAGGTATCAAGGAAACAGCTTTTGATTTTGCATTTATATTAAACAGGGTAGGAATTTATAAATAAATATGAAAAAACTTGAACTCCACTGGAAGATCTTAATTGGTATGGTTGCCGGAATTTTATTCGGCTTTGTTATGAGCTCTTTCAGTTGGGGTTATGATTTCATACTAAACTGGATTGCTCCTTTTGGTACAATATTTATAAGATTACTGAGGTTAATTGCAATTCCTCTGATCTTGGTTTCGCTGGTTAAAGGGGTATCTGATCTGAAGGATATATCTACGTTTAAGAATATTGGTATTCGAACAATAGTATTGTATATAATAACAACCTGTATAGCAATTACTACTGGTCTTGTTCTGGTAAATATAGTAAAACCGGGAGCGGGGCTTTCTGCGGAAACAATTGAGGAGCTAACAGTAACTTATGCCGGTGATAATACTATCACTTCTAATATTGAACAGGCGGAGTTTCAGGAAATGAGTAAACCGCTCGACTTTTTAGTGGATATTGTTCCTGATAATATTTTTGGTGCTATGAGCAATAATCAGCTCATGCTTCAGGTGATTTTCTTCTCAATTCTATTTGGGATCAGTATGCTTTTGGTTGATTCAGAGAAGACCAAACCTCTGTCTAAGCTTTTTGATTCGTTGAATCATGTGATACTGAAAATGGTTAATATCATCATGATGATAGCCCCATATGCTGTATTTGCATTGCTGGCTCAGATTATTGTAAGTTCAGATGATTCGGAAATTCTGCTTAAACTGTTAAATTACGCTACAACCGTAATTGCTGGTCTGTTTATCATGATTAGTATTTATCTAATCATTCTTTATCTGTTCACAGGGAGAAAACCTTCATGGATTATTAAAGGAATTGCACCGGCACAATTGCTGGCATTTTCTACAAGCTCAAGTGCAGCTACTCTTCCGGTAACAATTGAGAGAGTGACTAACAAATTGGGGGTTGATCATGAAGTGTCAAGTTTTGTGTTACCGGTAGGGGCAACAATAAATATGGATGGAACTAGTCTTTATCAGGCTGTTGCAGCAGTATTTATTGCCCAGGCTCTTCATATCCCGCTTGATTTTATGGATCAGCTTACAATCGTACTCACTGCTCTGTTAGCTTCTATAGGCTCGGCTGCAGTACCTGGTGCAGGCATGATTATGCTGGTGATTGTTCTTGAGTCTATTGGTATACCCTCAGATAAAATGGCAATTGGGTTGGCTTTAATTTTTGCTGTGGATCGTCCACTTGATATGTGCAGGACTGTAGTTAATATTACAGGTGATACTCTAGTTTCAGTTTTAGTTGCAAATTCTATTGGAAAAATGCACGACCCTGAGAAAGGATTGGAGGTTGATAAAAGTTATCTTTCTGAATAGATTAATTATGATACAGGTTAAACGTATATATGATTCTGTAACTGAAGATGATGGTTACAGAGTGCTTATCGATCGGTTGTGGCCGAGGGGGTTTTCAAAAGAGGATGCTAAAGTCGATCTATGGATGAAAGAAATTGCTCCCTCAACAGAGTTAAGAAAATGGTTTCATCATGATCCTGATAAGTGGATGGAATTTCAACAGCGATATAAAGATGAACTGGTTAACAAAAAAGAACTTATTGATCAGCTACTTAAGCTTGAGAAAGAGAAAAAAGTAATAACTCTGCTTTTCTCGGCAAAAGATAGGGAAAAGAATCAGGCTATGGTATTAATTGAGGTTTTGCGTGATAAAGTATAGCAGGGTAAGTATTCATTATAATACTTGATAATGAAAATATTAAAAGAAGTATTACTTATAGTAACAAGTCTCTTTACATTAAATTCCTTTTCTCAGGAAATAGATAATGACCTAGATTCAACAATTTATCTGAATGAGATTATTGTCAACGCATTTCAGATAAGCACGTTACAACTTCATGTCCCCGGATCTGTATCAGTTCTAACAGGTGAGGAGATACAGATAACTGATGGTAATAATTTTGCTCATACTTTACATTCAATACCTGGCATATATATGCATAGTGGTACATATTCCACCAGTAGAGTTATAATTAGAGGTGTTGGTAGCAGAACTCCATATAATACAAATCGTATTAAATCGTACTTGAATGATATACCTATAACATCTTCTGATGGTATTTCTACACCTGAGGATATTGATCTAATGGGAATTGGTAGGATGGAAGTGATTAAAGGACCTGCCTCTGCAACTTACGGCTCAGGTCTTGGAGGTAATATAATCCTGTATACTCCTAGATCAACCAAGGAGGGTGCTGCAGCGCTTATACAGTATGGGAGTTTCAATACTATAAAAGCTGCCGCTTCAGGCAATTATATCAATCAAAATTTAAATCTATGGGGTACTATTTCTCATGTGAATAGTGATGGGTATCGTGAAAACAATCGCTATAGACGTACCTCTTTTATTTCTTCAGGTGAATGGGAACAAAAAGATTATTCATTGGAGTATACTCTTATGCTGATTGATCTGAATGCTCAGATACCGAGCTCTGTAGGTAAGTCTCTTTATGAAAGCAATCCTAAAGCTGCAGCAGCTAACTGGAGTGCAATTGAGGGATATAAAAAGTATCAGCGAGCTATAGCAGGGGTTACTTTAACTAATCTGTTTTCTGATAAATGGACAAATAAATTGAATGTATTTGGCAGATGGGCGGATAGTTATGAGAGACGACCATTTAACAACCTTGATGATGGCACTTCAGGTGGTGGAATAAGCAATAGGCTATCATATCACAATAATCAATGGGATGCTATGATAGGATTTGAATGGGTCAAAGATGTATATAGGTGGAAAATGGATCTGGAAAATGAAATGATAAATAAAAATAGAGAGTCAAGAGATCATTATAATTTATTTAGTATGATCTATTGGCGTCCTGCATCCGAGTGGAATATTTCTCTTGGTGGTGCTGTAAACAAGGTTAACTATTTACTTCGCGATCAATTCCTTAGCAATGGCGATCAATCTGGAGAACGTAGTTTCCCTCTTATTTTCTCTCCCAGATTAGGTATTAATTATGCACCATCTCAGCTTTTGGCTTTTTATGGCTCTGTTGGACATGGTTTCTCTATGCCTTCTCCAGAAGAGACACTCCTTCCTGAGGGTGACATAAATAAGGAATTGAAACCTGAACAGGGAGTTCAGTACGAAATGGGTTTTAGACTTAATCTATTTAGAAGAGCTACTACAATTGAAGCATCTGTTTATTATATCAATCTGAATAATCTGCTTGTTACAAAACGTTTATCGGAAGATATATTCACCGGAATTAATGCAGGAAAAACAAGCCATAATGGTTTTGAATTCTTAATAAAACAGAAAATACTCAGGCTATCTTCATTCCCTGGCACACTAAATCTTAATGCAAATTATACATGGTCGATTAATAAGTTTGTTGATTTTACTGATAATGATCAAAAATTTGATGGAAATAAGCTCCCGGGAATTCCTGCACAGATTGCTCACGCAAATATTCTTTGGCAACCTTTTACAAGGTTAAATATTGATACACAGCTTCAATATGTTGGAGAGCAGTATATGGATGATGCCAACTCTTTAATTAATGAAGGCTATTTTATAGCGAATATAAGGAGTTCATATAGCTTTTCTGTATCAACTAATTATAATATAGAACTTTTCACGGGTATAAATAATATAACTAATGCACACTATTCTCCAATGCTTACTGTGAATGCTGTGGCTTTTGGAAATGCTGAACCAAGGTACTATTATCCCGGATTACCTAGGCACTTTTATAGCGGTATAAAACTATTCCTTTAGCAGTTATATAAAGTATAGGGGTTTTGTATTCTCATCTTATTTCAAAATTAAAACTGAAATTGCAACAAAAATAAGAGCCAAATCTAATATTAGTAATATTAAATATCGTATTACGAATAATTTGCTATCTTTGACACTGTTTTTGTTTCAATTGTATACATATAGCTCCAGTATATTAAATTAACTTCTGAAGTGATGTGTATACTTTATAATATTATATGACTTTACAATTGTTTTATTCATATTATATTAATTAATGTGTATGCCTGAATATTTTTTTTAGAAATTATGGATATAATTATAAAGAATAGTGTATTGTCAAAATTGTCCGAACTGATAAAAGAAAAAGAACAAGCAATAATTGATGCCAACAACTTAGATATTGAAACTTTCCCGGAAATGGATGAATCAATGAAAGATCGTCTGAAAGTGGATAAGAAAAAGATTGGAGATATGATTAAGTCTCTTGAAGAAGTTGCTGCACAGGATGATCCTGAAGGGAAAGAGTTGTATAACTTCACTCGTAAAGATGGCTTGCATATTGTTAATAAAACAGTTCCATTTGGCACAATACTAATAATATATGAGTCTAGACCAGATGTTACTATTGAAGCTGCGGCAACGGCATTTAAAGCAGGAAATAAAATTTTGCTGAAGGGTGGAAAAGAGTCATTAAATACAAATACTCTTCTGACTGAATTGTGGCAAAAAGCTCTCTCTGATAATAATGTGGATAAAAACTATGTTGAATATTTGAACCTCTCTCATTCAGAAACTCAGAAGTTGATCAAAGAGAATACAAGAAAAGTGGATCTGATAATTCCCCGTGGAGGAGAACGATTGATTCAATTTGTATTGAACAATTCATCAGTACCTGTCATAGTAAGCGGCAGAGGAAATAATTTCCTTTTTATAGATGACAATGTTGATTTTGAGATGGCTACACAACTCGTTATCAATGGAAAGAAACGTATCAGTGTATGTAATGCGATAGATAAGGTACTTATACACAGAAGCATGAACAATATTCAGGAGAGAATCAAATTCTTGGTAAAAAATCTTAAGGAAAATGGTATAGACGTATGGGGAAACAGTGAGATTACAAAAATATGTAATGAGATAAAAGAGGAGAATGATGTTGCAACTCTCTGTGAAGAGTATCTTGCACCTAAACTATATGTATCACTAGTGGATGATCTTAAAGAGGCAATTGAAATGATTAACCAATATTCAGGAGGACATACTGCTGTAATTGCAACGAATAACCAGGAAAATGCTTATAAGTTCATGCAAGAGGTTGATTGTGCAGCAGTTTATCACAATGCATCTTCACGTTTTACAGATGGAGGTCAGTTTGGTGTAGGAGCTGAAATTGCAATTAGTACTCAAAAACTTCACTTTAGGGGACCACTTGGATCTCAGGAACTTGTTACTAATAAATGGTTTGTATATGGTGAAGGTCATATAAGAGAATAATTTCATGAAAAAAAAACTTATAATTAAAATAGGTACTTCCACATTAACTGCCGGAACTAATAGAATATCATTTGCAGTAATTGAGAGTCTAGCCAGACAAATCGTAGAACTAAAAAAAGATTACGAAATTGTAATTGTATCTTCGGGTGCAATTGCCACTGCACGTCAATTCGTAGAAATTAGCGGTTATCAGAAGAGAGTGGATTCCAAACAGGCTATGGCTGCAATTGGACAGACTAAACTAATGGAGCTATATGACGGCATTTTTCGTACTTTTGGATTAAATATTGCCCAGATTTTACTTACCTACCGTGATTTTGAAAACCCTGTTGCAATTGAAAATACCAGGAATACAATAAACAGACTATGGCAAGTAGATTATATACCAATTGTAAATGAGAATGATACCGTTTCTATAGAAGAAATAATGCTTGGTGATAACGACAAGCTCTCTGCATTGGTAGCAACAATAATTGATGCAAATCTACTTGTATTAGTTTCAGATATTGATGGGATATTTAATCAAAATCCCCATCTTCATTCAGATGCTAAATTAATTGCAGAAGTAACGGATCTTGAATCTATTATGAATTTTATTGAAGAGAAAGAATCTACACTTGGTACAGGAGGTATGTCTTCAAAAATACATGCTGCAGAAATCTGTATGACTAATAGTGTAGAAATGTGGATTGTAAATGGTCAGCGTGCTAACTATATAATTAAAGCTCTTCACAATGAAATTCCTTTTACTAGATTCAAAACAGAAAAAGTTAAGAAATGAAACAAGGGTTTATAGGATATGGTAATCTCGCCAATGCGGTTTATCAAGGTTTAAAAGAAGATAGAAGTATCGAGTTTGCTTATTATGCCAGAAATAGAAAAAATGTTGACTTGCATTATTTTCAAGATATGGAGTCACTTGTATTATACGCTGATGTTATATGGCTTGCTGTTAAACCTCAAGATCTAGCGGGTGTATTAGAACAATTAAAGAAAAGTGATCTTTCAGAAAAAACAATTATTTCTCCTGTTGCCGGAAAGAGTATAGCATATATTGAGAGGTACTTGGGTAATAAAACCACTATTATTCGTATAATGCCTAATCTGGCAATGGCATTTAAAGCATCTGTTACTGCGTTCAGATCCAACAAACCTGATAGTGAAAAATCAGAAATAATATTTAATCTATTAGGAAAACTTGGAAAAGTAGTTAAGCTTGAAGAAGACGGATTTGACCTGTTCACCTCTGTTTTTGGAAGCGGCCCGGCATTTATTTTGGCTTTTATAAAAACTTTTAAAAATAAAATACAGGAGTTTGATCTTCCCGGATCACTTCTTGATGAATTACTTCTTGAATTAACAAGAGGAACAACCCTCTACTTTATGCAGAATCAGAAGGACTATAGCATAGAAGACCTTATAAAAAACATTACAAGTAAGGGTGGTACTACACAAGCTGGTTTGGAATATTTTCAATCCCACGATATTGGAAAGCATTTCGAGGGAGTTCTTGATGCAGCAAGAAACAGATCGAAAGAGTTAAGCAGTAACGGGGGCTAAAGATCCAATACAGCTCTAATTAATTATAAACAGAATAGATTAAATGAACCATACTACATGAAAGCTATTATCAATTCTTCTCCTCTTTAGATTTATATGCAATTGCGTAATAGCGTATCTGTTTTATAACTGACAATAGACCATTAGACCTAGTAGGAGATAGATGTTCAGTCAATCCTATCTCTTTCATGAAGCGAAGATCAGTACCAATAATTTCATCAGGAGTACGTCCATTGAAAATACGTAACACCAAAGCAAGCAAACCTTTAACTATAATTGCATCACTTTCGGCTTCAAAAAACAGTCTCCCATTACGGTAATCTGTCTGAAGCCAAACCCTACTTTGACAGCCTTTAATTATATTTTCAGGAATCTTATATTTTTCTTCTAATGGATGCATCGCGTTACCTTGTTCTATGATATATGCATATTTATCCATCCAATCATCATAGATACTGAACTCATCAATAATTTCTTGTTGTATTTCGTTAATTGTCTGCATTATAACTTTTCTGTATAAATCACTTCCATAACGGTTTGTCCAACCGCTTTCAATGTATTTTTATCTATATTACGCATATCATCATTCAGAGTATGCCAATGAGGTACAAAACCAGTTCTTGTATCCCTCTTAAGATTTATAATATTTGCACTTGGAGCTCTGTGATGCTGATTCACAGGCAGGTGATCGTCAGTTATATACCCTCCTCTCTGTGAAAGAAAATAGTTTGTATAACCAAGTTTTGCTGCTGTGCTCCATATTTTATCAACAATATTTGAAGCATACTGAAGTGAATAACCCTCTCTTAAAAAAGTAGCATTTACACTTCCAACCATATCCAGCAGAATTCCATAATTTGCTTTATAGTTATCAATATGAGGCTGTTCAGACCAATATTTCGACCCTATACACCACCAATCACCCTGCACCCATTCTGAACTATTCGAAGGTTGTCCCCAATCCTCCAAATCAAAGAATATAATATCAATACCAATTCCACTATTTAAAGTATTCTGCTGAAGCTGTCGTGCAATTTCGAGAATCACACCTACCCCACTTGCACCATCATCAGCACCTAAAATAGGCTGATTAATTTTATCCGGATCACTTTCTTCATCTGCAAAAGGTCGTGAATCCCAATGAGCAAATAAAAGTATTCTTTTCTCCTCTTCAGGATAATAACTTCCGATAATATTGCGTAAAGTGAAATTTTGTCCATTGTAGTGAGTAACATCAGCGTTCTGCTCAATCACTTCTGCCCCAAACTCTTGTAATTTAGTTACAAGATAATCTCCACACAGTTCATGGGCTTTAGTTCCCGGTACACGAGATCCGAATGCCACCTGCTTTTCGATAAAAACATATGCTGAGTCTGCATTGAATTGTGGAGAAACCTGAGTGTATGGTTCTGACATCACTATTTTTTTTCGAGACTGACATGAATTACATGAAATTGTAAACATTAATCCCAAAAATAATAACAGCACAAGAGAAAATATCCTTAGATGTCTCATTTTATTAAATATTTCTTTGATAGGAATAGTCTGATATTCCAATATTATTATAAGTCTCCTTCAGAGCATCCTCGTCATCAGAAATAACAAGGAGTTTGTCTCCGGCAAGTAACTCTGTCTGCCCTGTTGGAACAAAATACTGTTCCCCTCTTTTAACCATTACCACTAGCGTTTTATCTGGTAATGGAAGTTCAATAAGATTCTTGCCATAATTAAGAGTCTCTTCAGAGATATGTATCTCAGTCATTGCAGATTTAATTTCTTCTGCAAACTCTACATCAAAATCCTCAAATTGCTTATATTTAGGAGGTTTTTCCGACAATCCCAACCATCTTGCTACTGCCGGCAATGAAGTTCCTTGAATAAGCAATGACACAATGGTTATCACAAAAACCATATTAAATATCCATCTTGCGTGAGGTATATCACCAGCTGCCAGAGGAAGAATAGCAAAAATTATTGGTACAGCCCCCCTTAAACCTACCCATGAGACATAAAATTTGTCTTTAACACCAATCTTTCTGAATGGTAATAGAGTCAGAAAAACTACAATCGGACGACCAAATAAAATCAGGAAAGCTGAAACAATCAGAGCAGGAACAGCCACGTTAATCAATTCACTCGGATTCACCAGTAATCCTAAAGTTAAGAACAATAGAATCTGACTCATCCAGGCAAATCCATCCATGAATTTCATTGAAGTACGTTTATGAGTGAACTTCGAATTACCAATAACTAGTCCGGCAATATATACTGCAAGGTAACCGTTACCTTGCAGATAATATGTAGCAGCATATATAAATATTCCCAGTGTTAAGAGTAGTATCGGATAAAGAGCCACATTCTCCATTCGGATACGATTAATAATTCTAACTGCCCCCTTGCCAAAAAGATACCCAAGAACAAACCCAACAGCCAGTTGTACAATTACCATGAGTATAACCACTAAATAATTTGGATTATCTCCAGACTGTATAATCTGCATAAACATGAGTGTAAGCATAAAAGCCATTGGGTCGTTACTACCACTCTCCAGCTCAAGCAACGGTCTAAGGTTATTCTTCAGAACCAAACCTTTAGATCTTAATATGCCAAATACAGAAGCAGAATCAGTGGATGAAAATATAGATGCAAGGAGAAAAGCAGTCACCAGGCTAACACCCAGTGCAGGAAACATTAAACCAGATAACATGTATATAAATACACCTGTAAGCAATGCTGTTAATAGAACGCCAATAGTTGCAAGTACAACTCCTGGCCCTATAATTGGTCTAATTTCCTGAAATTTGGTATCAAGTCCACCCGAAAAAAGAATAATACAAAGACAAATCGAACTGATAGTTTGTGCTACCTGAACATTTTCGAACTGCAGGCCGAAACCGTCTGAACCAAAGACCATACCAACTATAAGGAATAGTAAAAGGACAGGCACTCCGTATTTAGATCCCGCTTTTCCAACCAGCATACTTATAAAAAAAAGCACGGACCCTACAAGCAACATTAATTCAGTACTTATCTGCATTTTTCACTATTATTTGTGACAGTTATTATATGAGTAAAATTAAAATATCAATCAAAAGACTGACCTTTATTTTGTTTAAACAATATCTTATCATCTCCAACTATCAGTTCTGCTTTTTCTCCCATCAATAACGGCAAATTATGTTTAACATGCCCTACTGGAAAATTAAAACATACAGGAAACTCATAGTCTTCAACAACATTTCTTATAGATTCATAAAGTGAAGCATACATTAAATCATCCTCCTCATAATCCGTGAACTTACCAACAATTAATCCACTAATCTTTGAAAACATACCAGAGATTTTCAATTGGTAAATCATTCTGTCCACTCTGTAAGGAACTTCACCAATATCTTCAATAAAAAGAATACCTCTATGAGGTATCCTTATATATTTCGAGCCCAGCAAACCACAAAATACAGATAGATTACCGCCAAAAAGTTTACCCATAGCCCTACCTTTTCTGTTTATGATATCGTATCCCTCAGTAGGGATTTCATATGCGACCGGTTGACCAAAAAGTATACTTTTAGTATATCTGACAGATAAATCCTCTTCGCCTTCTTCTGAAAAATGTTTAGCCATAGGGCCATGTATTGAAATGATACCATTTTTTTGAAGAGCAGAATGCAGTGCTGTTATATCACTATAACCAATTACCCACTTAGGATGTTTTCTAATTGAAGAAAAATCCAATTTATCTAAAAGGTGAATAACTCCATATCCTCCTCTGGAACAAAGAATCAGTTTGATTAAAGGATTATCTAAAGCACTTTGAAGATCATAAAGACGTTCTTCGACCGAACCACTAAACCTGCCATTTTCACTAAGAGCATATCTGCCAATCTCGGTTTTTACACCCCAGCTATCCATTATTGATGCAGCATCCTTCGCGAAGGATTCATCAATTTTCCCTGATGGAGAAATGATAACAACCTTGTCATTTAGCTTTAGTGGAGCTGGTCGAAGCATAATTTCAATAGTTAATGACTAAGCATCAATATTTGCAAGTCGTGCATTTTCTTCAATAAACTCTCTTCTTGGTCCTACCTCCTCACCCATCAGCATTGTAAAGATAATATCTGCATCAGCAGCATTCTCAATTGTAACCTGTTTAAGAGTACGTCTTTCAGGATCCATGGTTGTAGACCACAATTGTTCAGCGTTCATTTCACCAAGACCTTTATATCTTTGTGTTGTGATTGCATTCTCGTTACCGTCACCATATTTATTAATAAAATCCTGTCTCTGACGCTCATTATAACAATACTCCTCTATTTTCCCTTTTTTACATAGGTAAAGAGGTGGAGTTGCAATATACACATAACCTTTCTCAATTAATGGACGCATATAACGGAAGAAGAAAGTAAGAATAAGAGTATCAATATGACTACCATCCACATCAGCGTCAGTCATTAATACTATCTTATGATATCTAAGTTTCTCAATATTTAGTTCTTTTGAATCTTCTTCAGTACCTATAGAAACCCCAAGAGCAGTATATATATTTTTAATTTCCTCACTCTCAAGAACTTTATGAGGCATTGCTTTTTCAACATTAAGAATCTTACCACGGAGAGGTAAAATAGCCTGAAACATACGGTCGCGTCCCTGTTTTGCAGTACCTCCCGCAGAATCTCCCTCCACAAGGAAAATCTCACTAAGCTTTGGATCTTTACTAGTACAATCTGCAAGTTTCCCCGGTAAGCCTCCACCAGACAGAGGCGATTTGCGCTGCACCATCTCCCTTGCTTTTCGGGCTGCCTGGCGAGCTGTTGCGGCAAGAATAACCTTTTCCACAATCACCTTTGCCTCTTTAGGGTGCTCTTCTAGATAGTATTTCAAAGCCTCTCCCGTAGCCTGATCCACTGCTCCCATTACTTCAGAGTTACCCAGCTTGGTTTTAGTCTGTCCCTCAAACTGAGGTTCAGCAACCTTAACAGACAAAACAGCAGTGATACCCTCTCTAAAGTCATCACCACTAATTTCTACCTTCACCTTATCAAGCATTTTCGAATCTTCGGCATACTTCTTTAAAGTACGAGAAAGCCCACGTCTGAAACCAGTAAGATGAGTACCTCCCTCAATAGTATTTATATTATTTACATAAGAGAAAATATTCTCGTTATAAGTATCATTATACGATAATGCTATTTCTATGGGTATACCATTCTTCTCAGTAACAATATGAATAGGATCCTGGATAATTGAATCTTTATTTTTATCGATATATCGTACAAACTCTTCAAGTCCAGTTTCTGAATAAAAACGTTCACTTTTATATTTGCCGTCCTCACCCTGCACTCTTTTATCTGTCAGTGTCATAGTGATACCCGAGTTCAGATATGCTAGTTCACGCAATCTTGTAGCTAGAATATCATATCTGTATTCAAGTACTGTAAAAATAGAATCATCCGGTTTAAAAGTGATAATTGTACCAGTCTTATTGGTCTCTCCAATAATTTTCACGTCTGCAAAAGGTTTACCTTTTGAGTACTCCTGAACATAAATCTTGCCATTTCTGTGAATTTCTGCTTTTAGATAAACCGATAAAGCATTAACACAAGAAACACCAACACCATGAAGTCCTCCTGAAACTTTATAAGTTCCCTTATCAAATTTACCACCTGCATGAAGAACAGTCAGTACCACTTCAAGTGCAGACTTCTTCTCTTTCTCGTGGTAATCTACAGGAATACCGCGACCATTATCTATAACTGTAATTGAATTATCTTCGTTGATTACTACATCAATCTCATCACAATATCCTGCAAGCGCCTCATCAATAGAGTTATCTACAACCTCGTTTACCAAATGATGCAAACCTTTTTCACTTACATCTCCTATATACATTGCAGGGCGTTTACGTACTGCCTCAAGACCTTCAAGAACCTGAATATTTTGAGCGGAATAGTCAACGCTTGCTGATTTTCTTTCTTCTTCTGACATGTTATATGATTAATTAAATCTTTCTTAAAATTAGGCTATTACAATCAAGTAATAATTGCAATTTAAACAGAGCAAATATACGAAAAAATCGCCTCTTCACCAACCCTTTTTTGCTTTTTTACGGCCGATTTACATAGTCAGTTTACAAAAAAAGAGCGAGCAAATAGCCCACTCTTACATGTACTTTAAACAATCAATGTCAGAACTCGTAATCAATTGCAGCTCTTGATGTTCTAACCTTTGCAATGAATTCACCCACCTTTATATGCTCCGGGTGAACAGCATAAGTTCTTACATCCTCCAGGGTATCAAATTCACTCTCCAGAATTACATCATGATTATCTGCAGACGCTTCTGAAAGATTTATCTTCACTTCGATCTTTCTTATTACAGGGATAGTGTTTTTCAACTCCTCAAGTCTCTCTTTTATTATAAGAGCATTCTCTGCTTTCGACCTACCTTCGGCCTCATCAGCAAGTTTAAATAAAACTATATGTCTAACCATTTCTTATATATCTTTTTAAATGATTAATTATAATACATCTTATTCATAAAAAACAAAAAAGCCGAACAAAATGATCGGCTTTCTGTATATGTAGTTTGACATTTAAGTCTTAATTAGCTCAACTGATTCATATGAGCAGCTAATTTAGACTTCAGATTGTTTGCTTTATTCTGATGTATAACATTTTTCTTAGCCAGCTTGTCTAACATTGAACAAACCTCAGGATACATCTTTTGTGCTTCCTCTTTAGAATCAGTAGAACGGAATTTACGAACTTTATTTCTAGTTGTGCGTGAAACATATCTGTTTCTTAGTCGCAAAGCTTTTGCTTGTCTGATTCTTTTTTCTGATGATTTATGATTTGCCATTTCGTTGACTTTATTTCTTTTTTATTAGTAGCCCATAGGAGAATCGAACTCCTCTTTCAAGAATGAAAATCTTGCGTCCTAACCGATAGACGAATGGGCCATTGTAGGCGTTAACCTTTTTAATCTGATAGCCGAGGCTCAAATTGCGGGTGCAAATATAGAGCGTTTTTTTTAAACTGCAAAACTTTCCTGCAATTTTTCTTTATTTTTTTCGAATCAAATTAAAAAAAACAACTTTTGAAGTGCCTATGCAATATATTAATGTGTAATCGCAAATATAGTGCAGATAAATAGTTTTCACAAACCTCTTTGAATATTATTTTATTTCCCTTACAATACTTAGTCATAAAAGAAGAATATAAGAAGAATGTAAGAAGAAGATAATAGCAATGTAATATTATATATTAATTCGGGATATCAATTACAATACTTTTTCCGTTTAATAAAATTGGTACTTTTAAATATTTTATCTATTTTTGCACCCCGTAATGGATTTGAATTAAACGGATCAATAGAATTTGAAAAGTAAATAATAATATAGTCAAATGAAAAGAACATTCCAGCCGTCAAACAGAAAGAGAAAAAATAAACATGGTTTCCGCACCAGAATGGCTACAAAGAACGGTAGAAAAGTACTTGCCTCACGTCGTGCAAAAGGTAGAGCAAGATTAACTGTATCCGACGAATATTAATTATTCCGCAACTGTAACAGTCGGAGTCGGAGAAAGAACTATACCCGCAATATATCTTAACAGATTTGC
>FZPS01000194.1_pt26 | contig 134056 bp, 121 predicted proteins | sample 1817821 | NCBI WGS metagenome assembly FZPS01 (sample SAMEA104158645, study PRJEB21678) | metagenome | place: Germany | collected 2015-04-21
TAGCTTCGTCCCTTTTGAACCGCAAGAATACGTCCCCGTGTTTGCCTCTTCCTACCGCTACAGGACGCAGGCCACAGTCTAAGAAGAATTGAGCCTGAACCAAGTTATAAACATACACATCCCCTCTGTTTTTAGTTCGGGGCATCGTTCATCACCTCATCTTTCCACTTTTTGTCCCTCCCCCATTAAGGGAGGAGGAGGAAGGATAAAACCATATATAACATTAGTATGTTATGTTCGCCTGCAGCAGCGATCTCTAATGCCCTCTTAGCTGCACGCTGCCCCCTTATTTGCTCAAATGCCCCCTGGCCAGACGTGGCGGCCTTTACCTTGGATGCAGGTGCTTCGGCACTGGGGAGCCATGCCTCTTGCCCCACAAACCGGGCTACCTGCGCAAGGTTAGATGCAACCCTTATGTCAAAACCCGTCAGGAAGGCGACCTCAGCCTGGTTATCTGCAGGAATTACCGCCCCTTCATGCCCTGATTCGTACAAGGCCAGAACCATGGCAAGTACGCCCGGCACAGGCCTGACGCTGCCATCCAAAGCTAATTCGCCCAGGAAGCCGTACTTGTGGATGGCGTTTGCCTCAGGAAGCTGGCGGGAAGCAACCAATAGGGACACGGCTATAGCCAAGTCAAGCTGCGTTCCGTCTTTGTGGAGACCGGCCGGGGCCAGATTCACCGTGATTCTACGCGATGGGACTTCAAAGCCAGAGTTTCTTATAGCTGACCGCACCCGGTGCTTAGCTTCTCTTACCGACGCTGCGGGCATTCCTACGATTTCAAGACCGGGTAATCCACCTGACACGTCAGTTTCGACGATAACCCTGAACCCGTCTACGCCAGACACTGTTGCGCTGAACACGGAAGAAAACAACTACACTACCTCCGGTCGATCAATAGTTGCCTGGCGAAGTGTTTCATGTCACAATACTGCGGATCGTGACATTCTTTGTACCATTATATTATTTATTGTCAGTCATGGCAATACATTCTACATTACAGGAGTTTCCGTTCCGTAGGATCTGCTAGCAACGAAAGCCCCATCCTTTGCTTTGCCCGCTTAAGCACTTGGGAGCTCACTTGGTTTGCCCTTTCAGCACCTTCCTTGAGAGTGCTTGAAAGCATCCCTGACCCCGCATATTCAGCGTACTTTTCCTGTATAGGCGTAATCGTCTCGATAACTACATCGGCAAGTTCCTTCTTGAAGTCCGCGTATCCCTTGCCTGCAAAGCGCTGTTCGATCTCAGTGAAGCCCAGTCCGGTACATAGTGAGTAAATGGTTATAAGGTTAGCTATTGCAGGTTTATCTTCAGGGGAATACACAATTTCCCGCCCTGAATCTGTTACCGCCCTCCGCACCTTATTCGCGATCTCGTCTTTTGAGTCAGAAAGGCTTATGTAGCCCAACGGGTTCGGATCGGACTTGGACATTTTCTTTAGGGGATCCTGGAGAGACTTGAGACGTGCCCCAAATTCAGGGATCACGGCTTCGGGTACCTTGAACGTCTCCCCGTACCTGCTGTTGAACCTTTCTGCGATGTTCCTGCACAGTTCAACATGTTGTTTCTGATCTTCGCCTACAGGAACCACGTCTGCGTCGTACAAGAGGATGTCTGCCGCCATAAGCACAGGGTAGGTAAACAGCCCCGACGAAAATGACTCTTTGCCTTTGGACTTATCTTTGAACTGGGTCATTCTTGACAGTTCGCCAAAAGTGGACACGCATTCAAGCATCCAAGATAGTTCAGCATGGCATGGCACGTCTGATTGAACGAACATGGTGACCTTTTCAGGATCAAGCCCGGAAGCAAGGTAGTAAAGGGCAGTATCGTCTATCTGCTTTGGCAATTCCTTCGGATCCTGATATACAGTTATCGCATGGAGATCTACAATGCAAAAATAGCAGTCATACTCATCCTGGAAGTCTGTAAACCTCCGTATTGCGCCGAAATAATTACCCAAATGCAACACGCCTGACGGCTGAACGCCTGAAAATGCTCTTTTCAAAAAGCCCGCCCTCCTATCGACAGCGCCGGCGGCTTCCTACGAGCTGCCAGCGTCTTTCCTTGTATTATTGCTCATCAAGCCCTGCGCGTTGTACACCCTTGTGCATATCATGTAGGACAAGAGCATACTACTACACTATGCACATAATAGGAGTTGTTGTTTCGGTCGTCATAGGTATATACACCCTGTCCTGGTCATGGATATTGCTCAAGGACAATAACCGTGCGGGCGCAGCCTGGTCATTCTTACTCGCCATAAGTTCCCTGACTGCATCCCTCTACTACTTCATCCGGCACGGCTTCTTTCCTTAACAATGGTGATCAACAGGATATGCACCATGACAACCCAAGTATCCTTCAAAGGTGTCTCAACTTACATACATTGATTATAGATGAGTTCCACAGAGAGAAAAAGCCCAGGCATACCCCAGGCTAAAATGAAGCTGTCGCATCTCGGGGGGGTGATCTGCGGCAACCATTACAGCTCATTTACATAATCGAGCCAAGACTGATTTTTATATAGGACCAAAAGACTCATTTTGGTGTGAGCAAAGCGTCTTGATTACAGCAATGGCTGCCTGGGTCCTGTCCCTCACTCCCAACTTCTTGTACACATTGTAAAGATGGTTCTTGACTGTTTTCTCGCTGATAAACAGTGATTGAGCTATGGCTTTGTTTGACATCCCCTTCGCTACAAGTTTGAGAGTTTCAAGCTCCCGTTCACTAAGCTTACTGATGTCAGTTGATCCCAAATCCATATTTGCAAAGATCCGCCTGAAATCGAGTACACTTGAGGAAGCAAGCTTGCAGGTTATTGAGGACGCAACGTACAAGTCTTTTCTGGATGCAGCAGAGATAGCTGAAACTATCTGGTCGCAGCTTGCATGTTCATCAACAAATCCATACACACCGGCCCTGCAGTACTCAGCTATGGCGAACCATTCCAAGTCCTGTGCCATCAGCACAAAACTGCAATCTGCGTACCGCCGCTTCAGCAGAGTTATTCTCTCAAGCGTGAGTTGTTTGCCAGAGTTATCACTGCCAATCACGATTACATCGTACCCGGCAGCAGCAGAAGGCCTCCTGAAATCAGGAACCCTTGCGCCTTTGTACCACAGGCGCACGTCTTCCCTCTCCTGGGAAATCGCCTGAAACTCTCTGTGCAATGACGGTTGTTCTACTGCAATCAGAACGTCAAGCATAGAATGCCTCCAATGAAAAGTCTCACTTGGTATCATCGGATAGAAACCCGGCCTATATAAGACCTTCACCGGATAAACGTTTCTTGTCCGCTTCCAAGGTCTGCATTCTATACTTTCCGCCTGCAGCGATAAGGTCGGTGATTTGCAGGAATCTGCCTTCTCTGAGGAGGTTACGCACTGGATCCGTGCCTACGAGAATTTCCATAGCAGGTACAGGGGACTCTACTCCCTGGATAAGTTCCTGGTACAAAGCCCCACTGAACACATGGGAAAGCCTGTGAATGAACTCCCGGCGTGAACCGGAACTCACAGTATTAGCCAGATTTTCAAGCCCGGAGGCGGTGTTCGAAGCGTTAAGCGCCAGGAAAACGCTTGCACCCATTTCCGCCGTACGCACCGCTTGCCAGGCCAGGTTTTCATCTAGCTGCAAGTCCAGGGCTATCACATCAGCCCCCAACCAGGCTGCTCTTTCAATCAGGTCACACCCATGCCCCAGATACCCTGTTTCGATCTGATTCACAAAAGCTTTACAAGGAGTTAACACGTATTCGCCTGCGTCGCAAATCCAGACGATGTGCTTGAACGTTGTTTCGTTTATGTATTGCAGTATAGAAGCTAGCGTGGTGGTTTTCCCTGAGCCGGGCTTTCCGCAAAGCAAGAATATGCCTGAGCTTTCGCCGGCGAATTCCAATACTTCCCGGGAAATATTCAAGACATCAGTTCCAGGCAAGCTATCCGGCAGGAAGTGCATAACAATAGCAGGCCCGCTCACGGTTGTGATCAGATCAACCCTGCATCTTGCTCCGCGAAAAAGACCAGATGCGAACCGGGCAAAACCTGTCGAATCGAAAATCTGCTTTTGGAGCAGTGGCACTTGGCTGGCAATGAATTCATCTATGTGGCTGCTTTCCACCACAGAACCTTCAAACGGAACAGGCTCGTCCAAGCCGGTTCTGGACAGAGGTTTATTTCCCGGCAATATGTATACATAAGAAGCACCACATTGAAAACAGGCCTGGGCAACACACGCAAGGTAAGGCCTTCCTGGTCCGGCATGGGACATGATGCCCGCCTCCTCTCACATTGTACCCATACGCTTTTTTACCAGTCTCTCAAACAATCTCATGATCCTGGTACCCACAAACTCTCTGTGTCCAATGCGCTCTACAAGCACTGTATGGCAACCTACAAGATTTCCACCAAGTACATCGGTAAAAAGCTGGTCCCCGATAACGCAAGTTTGATGAGGCTTTGAATCGAGTATTTCAAGAGCCTTTCTGAAAAACCGGGTAACAGGTTTCCCGGCTCCCACAACCAGCTTGGTATTAAGTTTGCGTGACAATTCCTGAATAGTGGGAGCGGGCCTGGCGTTGGTAAGTATCAAAGTCTTGTAGCCGCTCTTGTGGAGGGAATCAAACCAATCAGCAAGCTCGCCGGCTACCCTGTAATCCCGCCACGGGACAAGAGTGTTGTCGAGGTCCGTGATGATTGATGTAATAGCTCTTTCCTTGAGCCATTCACCGGGTAAGTCATATACTGTTTCCACGTACAAAGACGGGGTCAGAAGCTGCCTGATAGACCTGCGCGCCCGCGTATTATCTGACACGATCCAGACACCCCTCCCTATATTATCAATTATCACCCGGTAGTTAATCATACCGTGTAATAGATGTCATAGGAAGGGGCTGGACCCGCAGATCATATTGCGTAAGGTTTGCACACTTTAGCGAGTTTGGCTAGAGCTCTCTTTTCGATACGGCTCACATAGGAGCGGGATATTCCAAGCATGTTAGCTATTTCCCTCTGGGTTTTCTGAAACTCACCATCCAGCCCATAGCGGAATTGCAGCACTTTCTTCTCTTTTTCATCCAACACATCAAACTGTGCAAGCATGTTTTCGGCTTGAACCTTAGCTGTAACCACATCTGCAATGTCAGGCTCTTGGTCTTTGATGATATCGATATATGACACTTCCCCGTCTTCTGAATCTGAAGTCAAAGGTTCAAACAAGTGAACTTCGCTTTTGCTATTCTTAGTTGCCCTGAGGTGCATAAGGATCTCGTTTTCTATGCACTTTGAAGCGTACGTTGCAAGCCTGGTCCCCCTGTCCTGGCAGAAGGTGTCGATGGCCTTGACAAGGCCTATGCTCCCTATAGATATGAGGTCTTCTACATCCTGGGGGTTGGGGTCAAATTTCTTTACAATATGGGCCACCAGTCTCAAGTTATGTTCAACGAGCAGGTTCCTGCTAGCCATGTTCCCCTCGCGCACCCCGTCCAAGTGGAAGGACTCATCAGTTTCAGAAAGGGGCGGGGGAAAATGGTTGCCTGTAAGATATCCGAAACAGTTCAGGACCGCCTCTAAAAGGATCGCAGCAATGCCAAAAAGCAGCTGATGCAAGCTTGTGCTCCCTCCGGTCAAACAGATTGGGCCTGCTATGGCACATCTATATCCTATGACGCGGGGCCCATCTGTGTGCGTGTCCCTGAAAAATCAGACAGTGTCAGTTGAGGGTTTGCGCCTCACCAGCACTACCGGAGTTTGTTGTTCCTGGTTGCCTGCAGGATTGCTTGACATTACTTCTTCCAGCCAGGCAGGGTCTACCCCTGAAGAGTATCCCACAGCCCAAGCCACCCCGAGGTCGTTGGCATCTACTATAGCAGCTTCGCATCCCAACTCCCGTGCCATCTTGCTTGACAGCCCGGAAGGATCCTCAGGCCCCATAATCACGTAGTAATCATAGGGCGGCAAGCTGCCTAATACATCATCAATCTGGCCTGCATCTTGGCCCCCGACAATATAGAACCAGCCCTTCTTGCCGAGAAGCTTGCCCACCGCGCCTGCTCCCGCTGCAAGAAGCGTCTTTAACGTACCAATCTCTTCGAGCAGCACCTGCATTGACAAAGGATTGGCCATAGGTGCTGCCCCGCCGAAAGGGATGTCTTTCTGGTCTACGAAACGCGACAAGGTCTTCGCAAGCAAGCCAGGCTCTACTGCGCCTTCCATGAAAATGCGCCCTTCCATAAGCCCTGCCACACATGAAGACAGGATTGCTATATCCCCAGGCAAAGGTTGGGTCACGTATTGTTTCATGGCCTGGACAGGATCATCGTTTTCCACAAACAGCCTGGTCTTAACCGGGATAAGCTCAACATCTGGGGGAGGCGTCTTCCCCCGGACAGGGATTGCTGGCAAATCTTCCTGCTTTCCAAACCCAAGACTCTCCCATGCCTGCCTAAGCAGCAAGCTTCTGGGATACGCCCTTATGCCCAAGGAGAGGATGCCGCGGGCCTCATCCCGCCGGCCCCTGTCAATCATGCCCCTGACAAGTATGTCAAATTCATGATCGTGGAAGTTGGATGACTCTAACTTAATGAACTCAGCCAGGCAGTCTACAAGTTCATCTTCCATACCCTTTTCCTCCAAGACGCGGCTTACCCGTTTGTAAGCAACTTTCAGCGGATTTTTCCGGTTCAACCGTTTGCAGATGTCAAGCGCTTTCTTGAATGACTCAAAAGCGCTGTCGCTATCCCTCAAGAAGAAGTATTGTACGTCTCCTATGAGAAGGTAAGGCCAGGGGTTCTCAGGCTCAATATCTGACAGGCTTTGGGCTACATTGAGCGCGCTTTGGTGCTGCTTATCTTTGATAAAGAGGTGAATCAGGAGACGCCCGCACCTGAGTGAAGGCCTTTTTTCCAGGGCACCGGTGAGCAGTTCCCTGGCTTCATCTTTGTTGCCGGACCGGATCAGCTGCTTGGCAGCCATGTAAACAACGTAGGGATGGTGGTCAGGCCTTGCATGTCTGGCAAACCCTCTTGATGCAATTGACTTAAAGCCCAATACGTCAAGAAACCACAGCAGATAAACAAGTGCTGAACCCAATGGTAAGAACCCCTTTCTGTCCGGACATCTACTCACAAATGGTACCATATGAACTGTGCCGGGTCTACCTTGCTCTTTGGACCAACATTTGTTTAATGACCCGCCACAAAAGGAGGCGCATAGCGCTATCAGTGTGATGAACAGCTCTGTCATTCAATGAAGCAACTGCTCAGCTATCTTTCTGAAGAGGGGAGCAGCTATGGTGGGTCCGTCACCGGCTCGTTCACAAAACACGCATATCACATACTTGGGAGACAGGATAGGCGTCCAGCCTATGAACCACGCATGACTTGAGGGAGAGTCTCCATTCAACTCAGCAGTGCCTGTCTTGCCTGCACTGCCGAAACCAGGAACCCAGGCTGCTTTACCTGTGCCCTCCTGTGCCGAAAGGAGCAGCGCTTCCTGCAAGACTCTGGACACCCGCTCCGAGAACAGGGTCTTTTCGTTTGCCTCTGAACCTGGCACGAGTCCGGGATTTTTCCATTCCCCGCCACAGACAACGGCTCTGTAAAAGCACGCCGCCTGGATAGGTGTGATTGTAAGATATCCCTGGCCTATAGAGTAGTTTGCCACATCCCCTGGGAGCATTGAGCCTGGAGCAGGCAGGATTCCGGCAGATTGTCCGGCAAGGGGAAGCCGCAGCTTGTTACCGAAGCCACATTCCAGCGCCCAATCCACCAGCTCTTGCGGTGGCACCCTCAAACCGATTTCAATCAGGGCGCAGTTGCAGGACAGAGCCAGTGCCTGCCTGACCGTGACCCTCCCGTGGCCTTCAGGGGAAGCACCGCAGTTAATCACCGTAGATCCAACCTCAATCCTTCCGCGACACTCAAACACTTCATCAGGGTATACATAACCCTTCTCAAGAGCTAATGACAGCACGACGGTTTTCCACACCGACCCGGGGGTGAAATCGCTGGTACTCCTGTTTACGAAGGGTGAATCAGGAAGTTGAAAGTAGTCTTCAGGGTGATTTTGATCGTACTGGGGCCTGGATGCCATAGCAAGGATCTCCCCGCTTATTGCGTCCAAGACGATCACGCCACTCTTTTGGACGTCTTCCTGATCCAAGACACGCTCCACTAAGTATTGAACTCGCACATCCAAGGTAGTCAGGAGATCTTCGGGGTGATCACCTGTAGGGCCTATCCTCATACCTGAGCCTGGGATTTCCAGTCCATCTCCTGTAACCAGGGTTCCAACCCACGCAGGAGTTCCACCGGTGAGGCTGGTCTGGAACCAGCTTTCAAGCCCGCTTTCCCCAATGTTGTCTTTGGGATTTACATATGCGTTAGGCCTTATGTGTCCCACCACATGCCTTGCCAGTGATCCCGGCCCGTACCTTACTGCTTCGGGGATTACCACAAGGCCGGGTATGGGGCAGGACATTATCGCTTCCACCTGCTCAGGAGACAACCCCCTGGATAGCTTAAACGGGGTAGTGTGGGTATCCAGCATTGTCTCAAGGCTGTGTTCATCCATGCCGGTAAGCACTGCGACCTCTTCCACAAAGCTTTGCCTGTCGTCTATTTTGGAAGGGAAAACAGCCAGGGCTGAGTGCCAGCACGGGTAATGGAGCGGCACCCCGTTCTTGTCAAGTATCCTTCCCCGGGCTAAAGCTACAGGAACACTTTCCCGCCTTTGCAGGGAGGCAGGCCTTATGTACTTGATTCCAGCAATGGAATCAATAAGCTGGTAGTGAATTAACAGACCCAGGAAGAACAAGAATACGCAACCAAACCCAAACAGAACGTATCTTATCCTGGAACCGGTAACGTCGTCTGAAACCTGCCCGTTTACGCACGCCTGGAACTTCCGGATTTTGCTCACCGCAGCCTCCCTCAGTTGAAAAAGCATCCATATCTAGATGTTTTCCCTGAGTTTGACTGTTTATGCCCTAAGGCCCCTAGGTGTTAGTACACCTGTCTGCCGGCGCTGCTATGTCTACCGCCGGCCCTGCCGGACCTGTTGGGCTTTCAAGCCTGCATAGATGAACCGGCCGCTACAGCAGGTCTCTTTTCCGGACTAGCTGGACCAGATATTGTTCCAGCTCCTCACTAAGGTCTTCCCGGGACAACGCCATTTCAATGGTGGCAACAAGGAGTCCTTTGGGAGTCCCCACATCGTACCTGATACCCTGGAACTCGCAACCGATAATCGGTTCCTCCTGAGCAAGAACCCTTAGGGCATCTGTGAGCTGGATCTCTCCACCCCTTCCAGGATCCAGTTTCTCTAATACCGGGAATATTTCCGGCGGCAAAATGTAACGGCCAATAACCGCCAGGTCAGACGGTGCCTCATCAGGGTGTGGTTTTTCCACCAGATCTGAAACTTCCCACAACCCATCACCTAAAGGCCTCCCTTGGATTATGCCGTAAGAGGAAACCTCTTCCCTGGGCACCCGGCGAATGGCAACTACCGGCCTCCTGGTCTTTTCATACACTTCTATCATCTGTTTAAGGCAAGGCTTGTCAGAATCCACAATGTCGTCGCCAAGCAACACTGCAAAATACTCGTCCCCTATATGCTGCTTGGCACACCACACAGCATGCCCCAATCCAAGAGGCTTTTTTTGCCTTACATAGTAGATCTGACACATGCAAGCTATGTTCCTGACCAGCTCCAAGAGTTCGGTCTTTCCCTGTTGCTCTAAGTGATACTCCAGTTCTCCTGAATGATCGAAATAGTCTTCCAGAGGCCGCTTATCTTTTCCTGTGATGAACAAGAAGTCTTCAATCCCAGACTGGACTGCCTCTTCGACCACATATTGGATTGCGGGTTTATCCACAATGGGCAGCATTTCCTTAGGCTGTGCTTTAGTCACCGGCAAGAACCTTGTGCCTAACCCGGCCACAGGAAAAATTGCCTTCTTGATCGACATTCCAAAATGCTCCTTTCGCCTAGTGCTATTTCTATTCTAACCTCACAAGCTGCAAAAATGAAATTCCCTTCATTGTGACCACGTGCTCTCTTCTTGTGTTCCTGCGGGAAACGGAACATAATAGATATGGTGAGCAACGTGCGTATATCAATGTGGACTGACAGTTTTTACCCTTATATTTCAGGCGTTACCCGTTCTGTAGCAACCACAAGAGAGACCCTGGAACGCATGGGCCACAAGGTTACAGTTTTCTGTCCTTCATATCCTGGGACCACCCCCGAGGAAGGGGTCTACCGGTTCCAGTCGGTAAAGGCACCCACCAAGCCTGATTTCTACATAGCGTTCCCTGCAAATCCCAAGCACCTGATCGCCCTGGGCGAAATCTCGCCCGATATCATCCATATTCATTCGCCGTTTAACCTTGGCAAGACGGGACTGCGCATGGGCAGACTCTTGAAGATCCCGGTTGTGTTCACTTACCACACCATGTACAACATGTACTCCCACTACATTCCCGTCATCGGGCAAATGGCATCGGAACTTGTTGAAGCAGGATCTTTCATCACCGCCAAGCAGGCAGATGCAGTGATAGCGCCGTCTACTGCCATCAGGGACTATCTCCTCCAGCACAATGTGAAAACAAAGGTTTTCGTGATTCCCACAGGCATTAATGTTGATCGTTTCCGACACGGAGACCCTGACTATATCTGTGAGACGTTTAACATCCCGCCTCAGGTTCCAGTACTCCTCAGCTGCGGCAGGTTGGGGCCGGAGAAGAACCCTGAGACGCTGATCAAGGCGTTTGCGCTAATCCACAAACACATGGACTGCTACCTTGTAATGATAGGCGACGGTCCGTTACATGAAGCCCTAAGAGGTCTTGCCAACAAGCTGGGCGTAGGGCACAGGGTTGTTTTTGCCGGCAAAGTACCTCCTGACCTTATGCCACACATGTATGCAGGTTCAGATGTGTTCTTGTTCGCGTCCCTTACAGACACTCAAGGATTGGTAATAGTTGAGGCGAAATCTGCAGGCGTTCCGTGTGTTGCAGTAGGGGCGCTTGGTGTCAAAGATATGGTGGAGCATGACGTAGACGGGTACTTGTGCGAAAACGCCCCTGAAGACCTTGCTCAAAAAACCTTGGCCTTGCTGCAGGATCCGGAACGGCTAAGTACCATGAAATCAAACGCGTTGGCCAATGCATCAAGATTTTCACTAGAGACGACATGCAACAAGCTGGTTGAGTGCTACATGGAAGTTGCAGAAGGCCTGTGATTAAGCAGGCCTTTCGATTCGTCCCTTTCGTGCAAGGGCTTCCATGTAGAGTTCAGTGTATAGCGCCGCTGATCTGTTCCACGAGAAGTCCCGCTGCATCACATTTGTCACAAACGACTGCCATGCAGCCTTGTTGTTATAGGTATTTACAGCCCTAGACACGGCACCAACTAACTCATCTGCAGAGTAATCCCAGAACACGAAGCCGCTTCCGGATCCGCTGTCCGCATCGTAATCCAATACCGTGTCCTGAAGGCCTCCCGTCCTCCGCACTATAGGTACTGAACCGTACCGCATTGCGATTAGCTGGCCAAGCCCACACGGCTCATATCTTGAAGGCATGAGGAACATATCAGAGCCTGCATATATCTTTTGGGCCAGAACCCCGCTGAAGCCGATTATTGCGGCCATCTTATCAGGATAGCGTTCCTTTACAGACGCGAATGATTGTTCATAATGCGGATCTCCAGTCCCCAATAGTGCAAACTGCACATCCATAGAAAGTATCCTATGGATAGATTCCAAAAGTATGTCCAGGCCTTTCTGATCCACCAGCCTGGAAACCATTCCGATGAGCGGCCGTTCCGATATAGGCAATCCAAGTTCTCTCTGCAAGGCGTACTTGTTCTCCTTTTTCCTGTCTACGCTTGCAGAGTCATACGTCTTGTAAATCCTCGGATCAGTGCTGGGATCGAACTCATGATAATTAATCCCGTTCACAATTCCAAAAAGGTCCCTGGCACGTTTCCTGAGAATCCCATCAAGGCCTTCCCCGAACTCAGGTGTCTGTATTTCCCTGGAGTAGGTCTCAGATACCGTGTTCAACACATCGGCGTACACTATTCCCGCCTTCATGAAATTTACCTGTCCGTAAAATTCTACGCCCTCTGGGTGGAAATAGCGTTCCGGAACCCCCAGGAGATGCAGCACTTCCCTAGGGAAACTGCCCTGGTACCGCAGGTTGTGTATGGTATAACAAATAGCTACATCTTTCCAAACCAGGTTGCGGGCTGCCCTTTCCCTGATGAGCAAAGGCAAGAATCCTGACTGCCAGTCGTTGCAGTGAGCTACGTCAGGGATGAAATTCAGATGCTCACACATGCTCAACACAGCCAAATTGAAGAAAGAGAACCTCTCTGCTTCATCGGGATATCCATAGTACCCTTCCCTGTCAAAATAGTGGTAGTTGTCTAGAAAATACACCGGAACATGCTTTACGCCGTCTTCGCTCTTAGCTTCAATTGAGCTTGTGCGCACGATGCACGTTGTTTTCCTGTCCCCCACCTGAACCGGAAAATCTCCAATGGTGCGAAAATCAGAAATGTTGCGGTACCGGGGCAACACGACCCGCACATCATTGCCCTGCAAGAGGAGGGCTTTTGGCAGCGAGCCTGCTACATCTGCCAATCCCCCTGTCTTAGCAAATGGGGCAACTTCAGACGATACTATGAGGATCTTCATTCCTGTATCCAGCAATTCGCCTCATCCTTTCCCGCCAAATTGAAGCGCTGCTAACTCAGGGGGAGTCGGGTTTATCCAAACTGCAGCGCCCTTTTCCAACCCTGCTTCTACGTTGAGCCTGGGGTATACGTGAATGTGCCAGTGATCCGTCGGAGGCTTTCTTGACCGCCTGGGAGTAGGAAGCGTATGGAAAACGATGTTATACGAAAGTGAAGAGAACAAGTCTTCATAAGCACGGAACAGCGATACAAAAACTTCAGCAAGTTGCCTCGCCTTGTCATTGTCCAGTTCAGAAAAGGTCACTGAGTGTTTTCTGGGCACTATGAGGGTTTCAAATGAGAACCTCGAGGCGAAAGGGCAAAGCACGATGAATTCTTCATTTCTCAGTGCGACCCGCTCGTCCTTCTCTGTTTCCCGTTCTACGTAATCGCACATGAGACACCGGCCAGTCTTTGACTCATACTCGCGGAAACGGAACATCTCAGTGGATACTTCAGGGGGCATAAGCGGCAATCCTATGATCTGGAAGTGAGGATGCAACAAAGAAGCACCACCCTGGGGCCCCCAATTCCTGAAAATCTGCACGTACTTGATATATTTGTCATCGCAAAGCACACGGTACCGCTGCTTGAGCGTTTCAATGATTTCTGTCATTTCATCCACTGTGTAGTCTCCCAATGTGCCATTATGCAGGGGAGATTCTACCACTACCTCGTGTGCCCCGATACCGGGCATGCTCCAGTACATGGACGTATCGTCCACTTCAGGAGTAATTTGTGTGTCCACCCTTCCCGGATCAACTTCTTCTGTTTCCGTAGGGCGCAAGGCAGGGAACTTATTGGGAACTACCCGCACCCGCCAACCTGGCTCGTTCTCGGCACCTGAATCGCGCAAGGCGTACACTTCAGGAGGTGTTTCACTCTCGTTGCCTACGCAGAACGGGCAACCAGGATCAGTCTCAGGCACCGGCTCCTTATGTTCTTGGGCTGACCTGAAATCGTTTGGTCTTTTTGAGCGCTCTGAAGCGGTAATGGTATAGGTTCCGGATAAAATGTCATACCGTAGTTCGGGCAAGTGTATCGTCCTTTCGGATGAGACTCGGTATGTCAAGAAGGGGTAGCACGCTACCCCTTACCGACTAGCTGTCTATCTCCACTGTCCCTGTGTTCCTGGCTGGTTTTGTATCCAACTTGGCTGCCCGCCCCATCGTGTCCATTGTGCCAGGCTGCTAGGGCCCATGCCGCTCTGGCCCTCACCTGCCTGGGTGCCGGTCCACTGTGGGGTCTGGCTGTAAGTTGGTTGCCACCCTGTGCCTGTTCCGCTTTGTATCCAACTTGGCTGCCCGCCCCACGATGCCCATTGACCCAAACTGCTGGGACCCATGCCGCTCTGGCCTTCGCCGCGCTGGGTGCCGGTCCACTGGGGGGTCTGGCTGTAAGTTGGCTGCCACCCTGTTCCTATTCCGCTTTGCATCCAGCTGGGCTGCCCGCCCCACGATGCCCATTGACCCAGACTGCTGGGACCCATGCCACTTTGGCCTTCGCCGCGCTGGGTGCCGGTCCATTGTGGGCTCTGGCTGTAAGTTGGTTGCCACCCTGTGCCTGTTTGGAATGACTGGGACGGTGACACCAGGCTTGTGCCATAGCCACCGTATACAGGCCTTTGGCTCAAGGAAGATACACCCTGGCTGCCGTAAACGCTATGAAGTGTTCCCGGGCCGCTTTGCATCCAGCTTGGCTGCCCGCCCCACGATGCCCCTTGGGCGAGGCTGCTAGGGCCCATGCCGCTCTGGCCTTCACCACGCTGGGTGCCGGTCCACTGGGGGGTCTGGCTGTAAGTCGGTTGCCAGCCCGTTCCCGTTTGAAATGACTGGGTTCTCATTTGGGATTGCTGGCCTATGTTTGTCTGGAATCCCTGGGACTGGGGCTGAGAATGCCACCCGCTTGGCTGTGACTGCCATCCGCCGCCGGGCAGGTTTGATGAACTTCCATGGGAATAGACGTCAGGATTACCCATCATTTTGCTTTTTCCTCCTAGATCAGACATTTCCCCGGCAATGGACGAGAGAACCTGTCTTGATTCCTGCGCTGCATTTCTCAAGTCATTGACAGATTGGGGATCAGCTTGCCTGGGTTTGTACCAACCTTTTGAATTGAGGTAGTCGAAGACTTGCTTAGCTTGGGATTGGGTTTCATTATGCATCCGCTGGAAAGTGTTCCTAATGTTCGGATCAGTTGATTCCAAAACCGCAGGGGCGTAATAGTAGTTTGATATGTACTTCTGGCTCGTCAGGATATCTTCTGCGATTTCCCTGTCAGTGAGCGTACCAGGCTTGGAGCCTGCTCCTAAGGTGTGAGACATGCAATCCTCCTCCTTTGGGTTAGCTTATGTGTCCGATAAGCATATCAACGTGCTGCTGGCAACTTCTTTGCATTTCCAGGACAAGTTTGCGTAGTTCAGGGTCCTGAACTTGGTTGAGGTAGTTGGCCAGTTTTTGGCACATCAAAGTCTCGCCTTTGATAGATTCAGCAAGGTACCAGCTTTCTGTCTGAGTGAGCGCCAATCAGCAGTCACCCCCTTTCACGCATCAAAATTAGGATTCCTCCGGAAAGCTTCCCGTATTCTTTCCAGGCACTTTACATTGTGAGAGACCCGGATTCATCGATTACCATTTGAAGCACCATTTCTTCTTCCCCAGTCATGGCATTGATGTATATGAGGTAAGTATCTGTCTGGTGTGTGACCCTGAATTCCCACGCCATGACAGCCCTTCCTGAAACCAAAGGAATAACCGTCAACCTTGGCTCTCCTTCCCTCACAAGTTCAGGGTTGAGGGTTGCCCCGGCTTCCTTGGCAGAAACCAAAGGGGGCTTGAGCTGTTTAGATACATCATTTGTGAGGTAAGCCATGGCATCATAGCTGATGATATCGCCGGTATCCAAGGCAACTTCTACCTTGACCATTTCCGGATAAAGCACTACCTGGACAGGTCTTGAATCTGCGGTAACAGACCCGGTCCCGGCAAAGGTGAACACTACCCTGTCGCCGTGGGTTTCAGGTTTGCGCCACCCAGTCTCAATCAGCGTATCCAAACCCAGCTTATCCAGAAATGATGTTGCAGCTTGCCTGGCAGCGTCTACATCAAGCTGCGGGTTTGACAGTTTCTTATGGTCAACCGCCCACAATACCGCACCTCCTGCCCTGGCAACTGCAACCGACACTTCACTCCCGCCGTTCCTTGTCCCGGTTACCAGAAAAGCAGGCACAACACCCTCAAGGTTGTCAACCTGGACATTCGTGTAGTTCTCTCCCTGGTTCATGAAGTCTATGGCTATCCTCTCCGCCTCATCCTGTGAGATTTCCGGTCCAGGATTGGCAAGGGGCTTTGATTCGAGCGCCCTATCTGAAAAGGGGCCGTCATATGCAGGTGAGGGTACGCTTTGTACAAGGCTGTCAATTTCCGAGAATCCCCTGAACCATGCATCGTCGTTCGAAGGAAGCGGGGCGGCCAATCTTAGAGATAACAGCCCTGCCTGTGAACCTCCGCCTCTGAAAGCACTGGCTCCTGTTTCTGCAAGTGCCCTGACCAGATCTTTTACCCCAGTTTCGCAGGTAGCAAGAACCTCCCACTCTGACGGGGTCACTGTATCGCCCCTTGCAAGCTTCTGGGACAACACCATGCAGTAATCCCCTACTTGTGCAACGAACTTCTGCATAGCTGAGAGGTCTACCGTGGTCATTCCCATCACAGATATGTTCTCCTGGGCTCCCTGGGAATGGGACCAGCAAGCAGTTAAGAAAGCACTGCGCTGGGCAGGCGTGGACGAAGCTCGTGCCTTGGCAAGGTTCCCTTCCATGTTTTCTACGTGGGACAGCAAATTGAAGAATGCCCGTTGCCTGGCCACCTCACCCAGGATTTTGAGCTGCTGGACCTGCCGGTACTGGACTATGCCGAAAATAATGGCTGCAACAGCAATTGCAGCAGTGATCCAGAGTGCAGTTCTTTCCCGTCTTAAATTCATGAATAATCACCCTCCGTGAAGCTAGCGGCCGAAAACGTGAGACCCGATTTGAACGATAATGGAACGCGTCCATATCCACGGACTGACGGGTTTTGACGGATTCCAGAAAAAAAGCGCCCCGTAAGTCGGATCCCACCCGTTGAGTGCAAGTTCAGCAGCCCGGATGTTCTCTGCAGTGGGCTCCCTGGTCCATATAAGCCCGTTTTCCACAGACTCAAACGCCCAGGGGTCATACACCGCCCCGGCTACTGTATTGGGGAATTCAGGACTCCTTACCCGGTTGAGGATTACTGCGCCCACAGCTACCTGGCCGGCAAGAGGTTCGCCTGTGGCCTCACCCATAATAAGCCTGGCGATAAGGTGTACCTCATCCAACCAGCTTTGAGGTGCAGCAAGCGCCCATTCCGGAGCAGCCACGCAATGGGGAATATCCGCTTTGAGAAACACACTGCAAAATATGAGCAGAGCGGCTACAACCGCCAAGGAGAGTACTTTTCGTGACATAGACATCCCTTCCCAGTGAACTCTTGATTTTTCTTAGAATTCCTGAAAAGGCAGTGGAATTATTCACAGAAGCAAGGCTTACTAATTCCCCTGGTACAAAGCAATATTCCGGTTATGTTCTTCAAGGGTGCGGGAAAACGCGTGGGTCCCATCGTTCTTGGAAACAAAATAGAGGTAATCAACATCCGCAGGATTCAAGACCGCCTCTAATGAGGACTTCCCGAAGTTGGATATAGGCCCTGGAGGAAGTCCAGGATACATGTAGGTGTTATAAGGAGAGTCAATATCCAGTTCTTTCAGTAACAAGGTGCCGCCTGACCTACCCAGCGCATAAAGCACAGTCGGACAGGCGCCTAGTTTCATTCCGATTCTAATCCTGTTCAAGAACACAGCTGCAATCACAGGCCGTTCTTCGGGCACCATAGCTTCTTTCTCAACAAGCGCAGCCAGAGTTGACACCTGGTGCACAGTCAACCCCATTTGGCTGGCCTTGTCCTTAACTTCCTCTGTAAACACCTGGGAAAACCGGGCAAGCATCATGGCGATAAGCTGTTCTTCGGACATGCCCTTAGACACATTGTATGTATCCGGAAATAAATAGCCTTCGACAGGATACAACGTATCCGCCAGTTCTTCGGGTTCTGCAAAAGCAGCTACCAATTCAGGATTCTTAGCCAGTTCCAAGAATCTTCCTTTCTTTCCAAAACCCTTTTCCTCGATAAGCGCAGCTATGTCTTCAACCCGGAGCCCTTCCCTAATGGTAATGGGATAATGCACGACCTTGCCTTCTACAAGTGCGGATATGGCATCCCATACGAAAAGCCCAGGTTCAAAATTAAACTCGCCCGCCTGCATTTTGCCATCGGCTTTGAGTACCTTGGAAGCAAGCCGGAACAAGAACGGGCTTCTGATTACCCCTGCCTGGTGTAGCGCATCTGCAATATCCCGGGAAGAAGCACCCGGCTCGATGACCACAGTCACAGGAGGAGAATCCACAGGAAGCGGACATGAACTCAAATGTATTACAGCGGCAAAGCAAAACACAAGCAGCAACCCGAGCGCAATGAGTCTAATCACTAACCTCAATCCGTGCCCGCTCCCTCCGGCTCTCTTACGCCTTATCTTTCAAATCCCGGGCTCCTCGTCATCGTCTGGGTAATCTTCTACTTCAATGTCATCTTCAAGATCAAGTTCGCCCAGGGCCCCGATTACCTCTTCCCATTCTTCTTCATCATCTATAGTGCACAGGGTAACTTCATCGTCACCCAGCTGTTCTACGCGCAGGATTACGATCTCCGGTTCCTCATCGTCGTCTTTTACCGGCATAAGCACAATGTATTGCCTGTCTTGCACAAACAGATCATCCAAGAGAAGTCTGAATTGCTCTTCGTTCCCTTCCTCGTCGGACAACACTATCACATCATCATAGGCCTGCTCTTCGTCAAAGTTTCCATTCTTCCTGCCGTTTCGGTTGTTCACGTTCTCACTGCCTTTCGGATCCCGTGGCGTGTTTGACACACTACGAAGATAGTTTTCGAGAATCAGCACCGAGGCCGCCTCATCAATCGACAACCGGCGCCTCCGTCTTGACATCCCCAAGCCTATCATTTCCCGTTCAGCTTGTGAAGTAGTTAATCTCTCATCCCAAAGCACAACCGGTAAGCCGCTTCTTGCCTCCAGTTTGCGGCCAAAATTCAGTGATCTCCTGGCTGATTCACCCAAGCTTCCATCCATATTCTTGGGGACGCCTACCACAAAACCCGCAGCATTGTGGGCGGCGGCAATCTTCATTACCTCTTCAATGACTTGCTGCAGGTTGGTGTAAGGTATGGTGACTAGGGGGTGGGCATAAGAGCCCAGTTCATCACTTATTGATACCCCTACACGTTTCAGCCCCAAATCTATCCCTATGAGCCGCCCTCTGGGAGCATTGTCCTCTGACTTCAGTTTACTTCACCGCCTTACCGGTTCAGACAACTTTGAGACAGAAGTACGGACAGACCCTTGCACAGTACCCGCACAACATGCACTTGGACAGGTCTACCCTAGCTTGGCCTCCAGTCACTGAAATTGCACCGAACCCGCATTTTTCTTCACACTTGCCGCACCCTTGACACCAGGGTTCCACCACCAAGCGCTTGGGACTGGCCCTGATAACTGCTTCCAAGTTTTCCGCTTTCTCAGGCGTAATATCGCTACACAGAACCCCGCATGCGAAGTCGAGTTCAGCCTTGTTTTTCACTCCCACGCACACACTGTCCTTGTAGGGAAAGTCCCTGGTGTAGCATAGGGCCTCATAACTCTTGCGGAACAGATGGCCCCCTCCCAGCGCTTTCATGAGATATACTCCTTTCCCCATGTAACGCGCAAACGCCAGGGCTTCCTCCATATCTTGCCTCGAACCATCGGCAATGCCAATCCCGTCAATGTTAAGGATGGCGAGAATAACATCAACTTCAGGCAAAAGGGCAGCAGATCTTACACAAGCTACATAATGTGTGGAAACGGACACAGCGTCAATCAAACCTTTTTCACGGGACTCTGCAAGATATTCAAGAGCTTGCATGTGCCCCTTGAGGGTGAGTCCCGATTCTTGCTCATGCAAGCCGAAGATCTCAATCTTGTCCCTGTTCATTTCACGCCGTGCCGTTTCCAAGCTGGCCTTCATCTCATCCCTGGAAGCAGCATAACTCCTTGAAGATATTACGACGCCGGACTTGTCTTTCAGGCATCTAAGTTGCCGGTATACCCCGTACAACTCGCTGGTATCGAAAAAGTTTACCCCTTTCGAAACGGCGTAATCGATCAGTTCCCGGCTCTCTTCATCTGAAAGGTTATACTGGGCCGGGCCTAGCACCAAACAACCCATGCAAAGGACTGATACCTTGAGCCCCGTTGCTCCCAGTATCGAGTACTTCATCTATATCACATCCGGCTGCCGTAGTATCATGTGCTTGGCTGCAAGAACGGCCCGCTACTCTATGGGTTCGAATCTCTCTGACAGTTTTTCCATAACCTCCGGCATGGTAGTGTATTCAAGTTCATCAAGCCCTAGCCTGTGAGGCTCAAAGGGGCCGAGGGACCGCATGTAATCTGCTATTTCATTTGCCTTGCGTCTCGCGAGGTCGAATGCAGGATCTGCGAAGAAGTCCTGGGGCCCCACAAGTTTGCCATGGCACAACTGGAATCCCAATGCCACAACTCTCGGCGGCCCGTCAAACCTTGTGGGAGTGCTCTGCTTTACGCTGCATGGCATAAGCGGTCCGTAATGGGAACCCCGCATCCAGCCTGCGACCAGATGAGGCCTGGCAAATGGCTCCAAGACCTCTCCCACTGCAGGCATACCGCTTTGGCACCTTACTATACACACAGGGTCATCCTTCCCCACATACCGGCCTGCCATCAGGTTCAACCGCTGGGTTGAAGATACTGCAGCTATGTCGTTGAGGGTTCTGGAATACACCGCTTTTATGCCATACCGCCCCATTGCGCCTATGAACACAAGCATGTCATACAGTTCCTCAGGACAGTGAAACACGATTCTCTTGTGTTCAATCAGGTCATGTACCTCGAAGTCAAACCCCACGTGCATCTTGGGATCTATAACCAGGCCAGCGGTGTTGAACGGATCTGCGAAAATCTTGTAAAGAGGCAAATTCCAGGCTCCCGGTTCAGTCTTATCAGCCAGGAACACTACCACTGGCTCCGAAGGTCTTTCCTCAAATTCCATTTCTGCAATCCCAGGACCCATACCCTTGATATTGCCTGAGAAGGAGTCTGCCAAAAGGTCTTGGCCTGCGCCGTAAAGCTTGAGTTTGCGGGCAGTTTGAGTAGCTTCCATAAACGTGTCCCAAGCCAGTTCGTGAATTGCTGCGTTATCTGTGCCCTGTTCATGGGTAAGGATCAGCACCATATCATCGCCTACATGGGTAACCAGGCAGTCAATAAGGAGCGATTCACTTTTGCGGGCTAGGAACTGTTCGGCAGTTTCCATTAGTTCAGGATGGACACACGAGTGCCCAACATAACTCCCCACATCTGCTTTGATTACAGAAAGGGTCACTTTAGACATTAATATCCCTCCGGTAGATGATGCGAGATAATTCGTTTATTAGCCTTTCAAGGCCGATATTCCTGCATAAAAGATTAATTGTGCGCCTGAAATTGTGTAACAAGCTTACGCTCAGGTGCCGGGACCGGCCTTTTGTCGCCCTTCCCGGGAAAACTGACCGGCATGACGACCCGGCCTTACTCCAATTAAGTGAGGGCCGGTTCTTAGCTCAGCCTTTGTCTTGGCCGCCACATAACAGACAACAGGATCCCAACGACAAATCCGCCTATGTGTGCCCACCAAGCTACACCGCCTTGAGCTTGAACCCCCAGAGATGCTACCCCTGAAAGCAGGTTTGTGAAAAACCAGAGGAAGAGGAACACTATCGAAGGTACTTCAACCACAGGCAGGAACACCCCTACAGGAATTAATGCCAGCACTCTTGAGCGGGGGAAATTGACGAAATAGGCTCCGAGCACCCCTGCAACTGCACCACTAGCGCCAACTGTAGGAACCAGTGACCTGGGATTTGAAAGGATATGGGCAATTGAAGCAGCCACGCCGCAGAAAATGTAGAAAACCAGGTACCTGCCATGCCCCAAGAGGTCTTCAACGTTATCCCCAAAAATGAAAAGGTAAAACATGTTACCTATAAGGTGGACCCAGCCCACATGTATGAAGAGGGAAGTAAACAACCCGACCATACCGGACGTCTGTGCGACTACTCCAGGAGGGTATCTCATAGGGTTAGTGATAACACCTGGGACAATTCCCCATTTCACTATGAAAGCCTGGAGTGCAGGTTCTGAAAAGGTCAATTGGAACGCGAAAACCAATATGTTCAACAGAATCATGATCCAGTTCACAAACGGCCGTCTATGGGACCTTTGAGTATCTCTTATGGGTATCATGCAGCATCCCTTCTTAGTAAAGAAGTATCCTACTGTCGAACGAATCCTGTTTTAGTTTGCTCATTACCGCAGTCATAATCGCAGCGCAGCCTGACTTGGTGAAAAAGACATGAGCGTTGCAGTTGAGGCTAGACGGCAGGAATTACGGGAAAATCGCGCTTGCACCGGTGACGCAATGGAGCATGTAGCCTTCATTGCGTCACCTTCATGTCAAAGTGGTACTCCATCCTATTCGTACTGCTCGACATAAACCCGTATTAACTCTTCCAAGATCTCGTCGCGCTCAACTTTTCTGACCAGACTCCGGGCATTGGCATGACTGGTGATATATGTAGGATCTCCAGACAGAAGGTATCCGGCTATCTGACTCACCGGATTATGCCCTTTCTCCTTAAGCGCATCGTAGACTCTTAGAATGATTTCCCTGGTCTTGTTCTCTTTTTCAGCTTTGACCTCAAAAAATCTCGTTTCTTCAAACTCAGCCATAGTTGAGTCCCCCCATCCATACAATTCTCTCTCAAAGGGGCGTATCCTCTTAATTCACCAAAATAGCCTCAGATTCTACCTTTCACATTCCACCTAAAATAGCCGTAGCTTCGGCTGCCGCAAGTTCCAAAGCTTTATCAATCTCTTGGTAGTGCTTGCCCCCAGCCTGGGCAAGATGCTTCTTGCCGCCGCCTGAACCACCCATGGCGCTTGCGCCGGTCCTGACTATGGACACAGCATCTACACCTGCTGAGGCAAGTTCAGGGTCAACCATAACCATGAGGAATCCTCTCGGTCCCTTGCCTGAGCCCAGGATCACAACTGAAGCTCCTTGTTGCTTGAGCAAATCCCCCAAGTGACGCAATTCGTCCGGGTTCATATCATCTTGACGGGAAACAATCACCTTGTGGTTCCCTGCTTTTCTCGACGACCTTTTGTCTTCCAACAGCCTGGTGGCAATATCCCTGGCCCTTTCAGCTTTAAGGCTTTCCAGTTGTCTTTGTAAGGCGCTTATCGTGTCCTTAAGCCCATTGATTTTGTCTAATGCATCATCAGCCCCTGAATCCAATGCGCCGGCAATCTTCTTAAGATTTTCCATGACTTCCAGGGTTCTCACTACCGCGCTCATGCCGGCAACCGCTTCAATCCTCCTGACTCCTGCCGCCACTGAGGACTCAGCGTTAATCAGGAAACACCCTATTTCGCCTGTGCGTGATACGTGGGTACCGCCGCATAGCTCCGATGAAATGCCCTGAATCTCCACAACCCTTACCTGGTCCCCATACTTCTCACCAAAAAGCGCAATCGCGCCCTTGTTCCTGGCATCTTCCAACGACGTCTCATAGGTGATCACCGGAGCGTCCTGCATTATCATCTTATTTACCAACTTCTGAACCGATTCAAGCTCTTCGTCTAACAAGGCAGCTGGCCAGCTGAAGTCGAATCTAAGATAAGAATCTTGCACAAGCGAACCTGACTGCTGCACCTCTTCCCCTAACACAGTTTTCAGCGCTTTGTGCAGCAAGTGGGTCGCCGTATGATGCCGCTTGAGCCCATCGCGACGATCTTTGTCCACCCTGGCGAGAACCGGTTGTCCTAAAACAATGCCGTGACCTGACTCATAAGCTTTTGCCAGGTGGAAAACGACCCCGTTGGGAGTGTCCACGACACGGGTAACCTCTCCCAGGACTTGCTTGCCGTCAGCACTTAGCAGAATACCCGTATCATGTTCCTGGCCTCCCCCAGTGGCGTAAAACGGCGTTTGGCTGAGCGCCACCATTGCCGTAGCTCCAGGTTCAACTTCAGTCTCCCTGGACCCTCCGGCAACTACGGCAATTACTTCGCCGCGGCTTTCCAGGCACTCATAGCCTGTAAACACTGTAGGCTGGATTTCTCTTGCCAGTTCATGTAGTTGGTCAACATCGTACGAAACATGCCGGTGAGCTTTGCGGCTCCTGCTTCTCTGCTCCTCAAGGGCCTCACCAAAGCCCGCTTCATCTACAGTCAGGCCCTGTTCCCGTGCCATGTCCTTTGTAAGATCTATAGGGAAACCGAAAGTATCGTACAGGACGAACGCATCCTTACCCGGCAACACCCTGCACCCACGCGCCTTTGCGCCGGCAATCATCTGGCTTGCCCGTGCCTGGCCGTCTTCAAGGGTATTGAGAAACCGTTCTTCATCCCGGGTAAGAACTTGCTTGATGTAACCTTCCCTCTCCTTCAGTTCCGGATAGGCATCTCCCATTATCTGCACTACAACCGGCACCAGTTCAGCAAGGAACGGGCGTTTGATGCCCAGCATCCTTCCAAATCTCACAGCTCTCCTGAGCACGCGCCGCATGACATATCCTCTTCCCTCATTGGAAGGATGAACCCCGTCTGCTGCCAGAAAAGTACATGCCCTTATGTGGTCCGCTATGACCCTGGAAGCAAACACACGGTCCTGGCTCTCAAAACGGCCCCCTGCGATCTGCTCCACCTTGTCTATAATGGGAAGAAAAAGATCCGTATCGTAATTGGTGCTCGCGCCTTGAAGCACCGAAGTCATCCTTTCAAGCCCCATGCCCGTATCAATGCTGGGCTTTGCCAAGGGCTCCAGGTTGCCTTGCTCGTCCCGGACATACTGCATAAAAACTAGGTTCCAAATCTCAAGCCACCTGTCACAATCGCACTTGCCGATTCCGCAATCCGGGCCGCAGCTTACATCACCGCCCCTGTCGAAAATCACCTCAGAGCATGGACCACACGGCCCTGTTTCACCCATGGCCCAGAAATTATCCTCTTCCCCCAATCTGACTATTCTGGATAGGGGAATTCCGGCAATCTTCTGCCACAGCTGCTCAGCTTCGTCATCGTCCTTATAAACCGTAACCCACAGGCGTTCTTCAGGAAGTTCCAAGATTTCCGTGAGAAACTCCCAGGCGTATTGGATGGCCTCTTTCTTGAAGTAGTCTCCAAAAGAAAAGTTGCCAAGCATCTCGAAAAAGGTATGGTGACGCCCGGTGAAGCCTACATTGTCCAGATCGTTGTGCTTCCCGCCAGCCCTCATACATTTCTGGGAAGTTACCGCCCTGGAATACGGCCTGGTTTGAAACCCCAGAAACACATCTTTGAATTGGACCATACCTGCATTAGTGAACAAAAGCGTAGGGTCCTCATAAGGGACCAGCGATGAGCTTGAAACTATCTCATGGCCATGGCGTTCAAAGTAGCTCAAGAACAATTTACGGATTTCAGCTGATTGAAGTCCCTTTCCCAACTTCTCCATTAAACTTATCCTCCTCAGCCTTCGGGCACAAACCGTGAAAACTCATGCCTCATAAGACCGGATATCTTATCTTCAAATCCATCCAGGGGTACAATCATTGACTCTTCTCCTGCCCTGAGTTTGACTTCGACCCCGCCTGCTTCGAGACTCCGTTTGGAAACGGTTACACGGATGGGCATCCCCAATAGGTCGGCGTCATTGAACTTGACGCCTGCTGATTCATCCCTGTCGTCATACAACACTTCGACACCGAGCTGCCCCAGCTTGTCGTAGATATTTTCAGCGATCTCAATCACCTGGCTGCCGGTTCCCAGGCTTAAGAGGTGAACGTGGTACGGAGCAACTGTGATCGGCCAGCTTATTCCCTTCTCGTCCCGGTTCTCTTCAACAATGCATGCCAACAGCCTGCCTACTCCCATCCCGTAACAACCCATCACCAGGGGCTTTAAGGCTCCGTCTTCGCCCTGGAAATTGGCACCCATTGACTTTGAGTACCTTGTACCCAACATGAATGTGTTGCCCACTTCAATGCCCCTTGCCTGGACCAAGGGCGCATTACAAACGGGGCATAAGTCTCCATCCCTGGCGGCTGCAATATCAGCTACTGAATCCAAGGAAAAATCCCTGCCAGGAACCACATTGACAAAGTGATAGTCTTTTTCGTTGGCTCCTGCAACATAGGAATACTCAGGCGAAATGCTATCATCCACTGTTACCTCTAAGTGCCCCACGCCAACAGGCGACATGAACCCTTGTACCAACCCGTGGGCCCCCAATTCTTCAGGCGAAGCCAGCCTCACTTGAGACGTTCCCACGAAATTGGCAAGTTTGCGTTCGTTTATGTCAAGATCGCCTCTGATCAGGGCTATCACAAGTCGGTTGTCTTCTTGGGTGAAATACGCCATGGTCTTAATACTCAGTACCGGGCTCACACCCAGGTATCCAGTGACCGACGCAATCGTATCCTTGCCTGGAGTATGCACTTTCTCTACCGGCGCCTGGTTCTCCCCGGTAGGTGCCGATTCTTGTTCAGGCGTCTTGTTGAACATGGCTACTTCACGGTTGGCCGCATACCCGCATTCAGGACACAGAATCAAAGTATCTTCCCCGGAATCGGTTAGGTAGATGAACTCGTGGGCCATACTCCCGCCCATCATGCCTACGTCGGAAAGCACCTTCACCACAGGAACCCCGCATGTCCTGCAAATCCTTTCGTAGGCGGTACACATATAGGGATAGTACCGGTCCAGATCAGTTTGGTCCGTATGGAAGCTATACGCGTCTTTCATGGTAAATTCCCTTACCCGGACAAGTCCGCCTCTGGCCCGTGGCTCATCGCGAAACTTGGTCTGGATATGGTACACCACACAGGGCAGCTGCCTGTAGGAATCGATGAAACGCCGGGCTAGATCAGTAACAGACTCTTCATGGGTCATCGCAAGGCACATATCCCTGCCTGATCTATCCTTGAATCTTGCCATTTCAGGGCCTATCTCATCCCACCTGCCCGATTCCTTCCAAATATCCCCAGGGTTTACCACAGGCATGTTTATCTCCTGCCCGCCAATTGCGTTCATTTCTTTCCGCATCACATCCTGGATTTTCCGGACACTTCGCCAACCAAGAGGCAAATAACTGTAAATGCCTGAAGCAAGTTTTGAGATAAGTCCTGCCCGCAGCATAAGGCCGTGAGAGGCCATTTCCACCTCGGCAGGTTGTTCACGCAATGTTTTTCCAAAAGCTTGGCTCAGTCTCATGGCAAATGTACCTCCAGTACCGTGCTCGCGGGTTGTGCGCCCCGGCTCAGGTGTATGTATTAACGGAATTATATCCCTGTGATATACGAGGGTCAAACCTCCAATGAAAAGCAGGCCTTACAGTGCATCAGGCCTGCCGTCACTTAGCTGCGCCACACAGCTTGTGCCCCTGTCCGGCTCCTATGCTCTTAGAATGCGGGGATAACCCCTCCTTCATACGATTCCTCTATGAATTGCTTCACTTCAGAGCCGGTGAGTACCTTAACCAGCTTCTTGATAGCTTCATTGTCCTTATCTTCAGACCTCACAGCTATTACGTTTGCATAGGGAGAGTCGCCGCCTTCAAGAAACAGCGCATCCTCAGTAGGCGACAACCCTGCTTGCAGTGCGAAGTTGCCATTAATCACTGCGATGTCGAGATCCGGCAGTACTCTCGGAAGCATAGCTGCATCAAGTTCCTGGAACTGTAGATTCTTGGGATTGTCGTCAATGTCGTAGACTGTAGCTAAAACGCCTGTACCTTCTTTGAGGGTCACAAGGCCGGCCTTCTCAAGAAGCAGGAGCGCCCTGCCCCCGTTGGTGGCGTCATTGGGAATTCCCACCTGGGCCCCGTCCTTTAGTTCAGACAGGTCATCTATCTTTTCTGAATATATGCCAAGAGGCTCAATGTGAATTTTGGCCACCCATGTAAGGTCAAGATTGCGTTCTTCAACCATATTCTCAAGGTAGGGAATATGTTGGAAGAAGTTGGCGTCCAGTTGTTTATCAGCAAGCTGCAGGTTCGGCTGGACATAGTCGGAAAACACTATTATCTCAATTTCAACGCCTTCCTCTTCAAGTAAAGGCTGAGCAAACTCGAGGATTTGAGCGTGGGGAACCTCAGTAGCTCCTATCTTGATAGCCTCTGTCTCTTTAGTGCATCCTGAAAGCCCTATCACACCGAAGAGTGCAAGTACACCTACAATCAATGCTGTCTTCTTAACTGTTGTTTTCAACATCCCACACCTCCGATTTCTTTCTGTAAGAATGACATCCCAACCGGCATCCCTAGTTTATTTCCAAATGCAGCGCCTGGCGGCGCTGTCGCCCAAATACTGAATGCCTTGAACCAGGCATATGAGCACTATTACACACAATGCCATGATTGCAGGTTCCCACCTCTGGTAGCCGTACCTGATGGCTAGATCGCCCAAACCACCCCCTCCTATGGCGCCTGCCATGGCCGAGTAGCCTACCAGGTTCACGGCGGTTATGGCTGCACCTGAAATCAAGGAAGACAGGCATTCAGGCACGAGCACGTACCTGACTATCTGGTACCGCGAAGCTCCCATGGATATGCACGCATCGATAACGCCTGGTTCCACAGTGAGCATGGCAGACTCGGTAATCCTTGCTACAAACGGTATTGCAGAAATGGTAAGGGGTACCATGGCAGCGAAAGTTCCAACGGACGTGCCTGTAATGAGCCTGGTAAATGGGACGATAGCTACCATGAGGATGACAAACGGGATTGACCTGCCTATATTCACCACTGTGCTCAAGACCGAGTAAACTACATTGTTCCTGGCCAACCCCCTGGGCCCGCTAAGCACAAGCCAAATCCCTAAAGGAGTGCCTATGAGTTCTGCAAACAACAGGGAAACCAGCACCATGGCAAGTGTTTCACCGGTAGCAACGGCCACAGGCTCCAACAAATTATGTGATATCAATGAACTCCAGGTCAAAGTCAGCATCATGTCGTCTCTCCCGAACCCGGGGCTGCCTGCAAACCTTGCTCTAAATCAAATCCAGGCTCCGACAAAACCCCGTTGTTTATATAGATGTGCCTGTTGCAGATTGCTCCTACCAGTTCTGTCTGGTGAGTCACGATCAGGACGGTAATACCGGTGCGCCCATTTATTGCTTGGATGAGTTCAAGAATCGACTCTGCAGTGCGCCTGTCAAGCGCGGACGTAGGCTCGTCCAGAATCAGTACTTCAGGCTCGGTAACAAGTGCCCGCGCAATGGCTACCCTTTGCTTCTCCCCACCTGACAGGTGGGACGGCATGAATTGCTTCCTGTGGGAAAGCCCGACCATGTCTAATGCAGTTGAAGCCAGGCTGCACGCCTCCTGTCTATCAAACCCTTGTATCTCCAGGGGAAGCATCACGTTTCTGAGTGCTGTTCTCGAAAACAATAGGTTATAGCCTTGGAAAACTACCCCGATTTTCATTCTCAGTTGTCTAAGTTTTTCTCCTGAAACCAGCAGTACATTTTCATCCTTAAACAGGATCTCTCCTGAGTCAGGCCTTTCAAGCAGAGCCAGACATCTTAGCAGAGTGGTCTTACCCGCACCTGACGGTCCGTAAATTCCCAGCACTTCGCCTGCATTTACTGAAAAAGTCACATTGTCAAGCGCATGTACCGGCCCTGATGATGTGTAAAATGTCTTGCTCAGTCCTCTAACTGATATCACCGGGAAACCACCCCCTCTAAACAAAAAGCCCCTCTGACAAGAAGAGAGGCATAAATCCCCTTATCTGCCAGAACCAAACTTCTGCTGGTTCTGTTGGAGTTGGCACCTTCGCACTCTGTGCGGGTTGCCGCAGGGTCACTGGGCCAATTCCCTCACCTGCTCTGGATAAGGACCAGCTATTATTCAGTTATGTGAATCAATATTTAGCACAACAAATGCATACTGTCAATAGCAGTTGCCGTTTTCAACCGGCCGCAAGCTCCAGATTCCGCATCTCCGGTTGCATCGAACCGCATTGGAGTCGCTAATACCCGGCTAAACAAGTCTTATGGCGAACTCGGGACATACAGGAGCGCAATACCCGCACAAGATGCACTTGCTTGCATCATGACGGGCTTTTCCACCGACCACTTCCATGGCCATGTTGGGGCAGATTTCAACACAGCGCCCACATCCCTTACAAAACACCTGTACAATGAGTTTCTTCTGGTGGACGGTGGCGTCAGCCAGACCGGCAGGCACCTCCTGATCGTTGAAAATGCACAGGTTCATGGTCAGTTCATCCCTGTTAACCATTCCGACAGCCACTGAACTCACACCCGGCAAATATCTGACATAATCTATGGCCCCTTTTATGTCTGCAAGCAGGTTACCGCCTCCAAGCGCCTTCATTGCATAGACTCCTTTTCCTTTAAGGGCTGCTTGCTCAATGGCGCTTGCCATTTCTTCCTTGGAGCCGTGTAGTATCCCAAGGCCTTCTATGTTGATAATCGGGAAAATCACGTCTATTTCGCCGGTGTCTATCCCTGCCCGGACTGCAGACACAGAATGGGTAGATATCCCTACGGCCTTGATCAAGCCCTTCGCCTTGCAATCCACCAGGCACTCAAAGGCGCCTTCCCTGTCCTTGAACACATTTGCATCTACCCTGGCTGCATGAAGGTGGAAGATGTCGATAACTTCCCGGTCAAGAGCTGCCCTGGCTTCCTCCACCGCAGCCTTCATCTCGTCATAGGTTGAAGCAGTTGACTTCGTGGCAATGACAACATCATCTCTTTTTCCTTTGAGACTGTCCAGGGCTTGCCTGATATGGGGGTAAGTCCGGTAGCTCTGTGCAGTATCCAAGAAGTTTATGCCACTTAGAATCCCTTCCCGGATCAGTTGCCCCCCTTCTTCAGGAGACAGCCCGAATTGGTTAGGACCCATAGGCAGTACACCAAAACAAAGCTGGCTGACGCTGATCCCTGTGTTTCCAAGCACGTTGTATTTCATTTTGACACCTCCGGGTGCAAAGCTTCAATTGCCTTCATCAGTACCATTATAATGGAATCAACAGTGGACAAGGGATGATCTTGTGTGACAGCTTCTGAACCTGATTACAGGTGCATTATTCACATTGATGCAGACGCCTTCTTCGCCTCTGTGGAGCAGAGAGATAATCCCGACCTTAGGGGAAAGCCTGTAATCATAGGCGGCCACCCACAAAGCAGGGGCGTGGTGTCTACTTGTTCATACGAAGCCAGGGTATACGGGGTACGATCTGCAATGCCTGTCTCACAAGCGTACCGGCTATGCCCGAACGGGATCTTTATCAGGCCGCGTATGGAGAGATACAAGCAGGTTTCAGACGCCATGTTTGACATTTTTGACAGGTACTCTCCGGTGATTGAGAAGTTGTCCATCGACGAAGCTTTCATAGATGTAACAGGCGAAGACGGGGTCGGAATTGCAGTTTCCATACGCAGGGATGTGAGACACGAACTTGGGATCACTGTTTCAGCAGGGGTGTCGTACTGCAAGTTTCTCGCCAAACTTGCATCAGACTCATGCAAGCCTGATGGGCTCAAGTATATCCCCAGGGAAGAAGCCCAAGTATTTCTCGATGACCTTCCTGTAGCAAGACTCCCGGGAATCGGCCCCAAAACCAGGTCCAAACTAGAGACCCTCGGCATATCCACAATAGGCGCCCTGAGACAGATGCCTGAAGCATGGTTTGTGCGGGTCTTTGGCAAAGCTGCCAGGCGATTTCAGGATATGGCAAAGGGCATAGATAATGACCCGGTAACCCCTTGGAGGGAGCCAAGATCCATAAGCGAGGAAAACACCTTCGAAACAGACATTGACAGCATGGATACCCTGCAGGGCCACCTTGCGGTACTTGCTCAGAATGTTGCCTTCAGGCTGCGGAAAGCCCGGCTTAAGTGTAGGACCGTAGGGATCAAAATCCGGTTCCACAACTTCTCCACGATAACAAGGGAGCATACCCTGTCGGAAGCTGTATCCTCTGATGCAGAAATATTCAACCAGGCCAAGACCCTCTTGGAAGCAGCTGCGCCTGATAGGCCTGTGAGGTTGCTGGGAGTTGCGGCAAAAGGGCTGGTGCCGGAAACTTCGAGGCAGGCATCGCTTTTTGAACCGCCCGGGTCCCCTTGGGATGATATCTCCCGGTCCATGGACGAGCTTCGCAGGAAATACGGCAAGCCGGTCGTCCTCCTTGGCCCTTCTCTGAAGTCACGGAGAGGACACAGACCAAAGGACCCGCCCGATTGGACTCCTTAGGTGACAGACCAGCTCAGCTGAAAGCTACTCGACCACTGCTCATTACTGCTACTACTGTCTGATTCTCATACAGGTTTTCCAAAAGGTGTATCGTTCTTGTACAGGTTTGGTTGGAAACCGTAGGAAATTCGAACAGGTGTATGAAAAAGCTGCATCCTTTCTAGAAACCTAGCTGACTTTCATACAGGTTTTTGAAAAGCTGTATCTTTTTTGCACCGGTTTGGCGGGAACCTGTATGAATTATAGCCAGCTGTATCAAGAAGATGCATCTTTTCGGGAAACCTGCCTATTTTTGGCGCAGGTCCAACTAAGACCTGTATGGTTTTCGAACAGCCGTGCTAAAAAGGTGCAGCTTCCCGCGGGACCTAGCTCATTTCGATACAGGTTTTCGAGAAAGTGTATCTTTTTCATACAGGTTCGGCCGGAAGCAGCGTAAATTCTAATCAACCGTACAAAAAAGATACAGGCTTTCCTGAAGACCGGTTGATCTTCACACAGGCCTTCCGGAAAGCCAGCTAGTTCTATCAAGAAGCTGCCAGGGACGTACAGTTTACAGCCAACAATTTACATATGAAACAACCTACCTCTCAACTATCCCCTTAATCATCTCTCAACTATCATGGATATTCCCATCCCACCGCCGATGCACATGGTAGCCAGGCCCGTCTTTGCGTCACGTTTTTTCATCTCATGCAGCAAAGTAACAAGGATTCTGGCGCCGCTGGCTCCAATGGGATGTCCCAGGGCGATTGCCCCTCCGTTGACATTCACAATGGAAGTGTCAATTCCCAATTCCTTTATCCCTGCAAGGGTAGTTGAAGCAAAAGCTTCGTTCAGCTCTATCAGGTCAATGTCTTCAATACTCAAACCGGCCTTCTCCAAAGCTTTCAAGCTTGCAGGTACAGGCCCGGTACCCATTACTTCAGGCTGCACGCCAGCCGACGCGTACGCCTTAATGACGGCAATAGGCTCTATATTGAGCTCTTTTACCTTTTCGGCCGACATTACCACCACGGCCGCGGCACCATCGTTGATCCCTGAGGCGTTTCCGGCGGTTACTGTACCGTCTTTCTTAAAGGCCGGGCGCAACCTTGCAAGTTTGTCCGCAGTGGTGCCGAACCGGGGGTGCTCATCTTGGTCGAAAACCACAGGATCCCCTCTTCTCTGGGGAGCCTCAACAGGCACTATCTCATCTTTGAAGCGCCCTGATTTGATGGCTTCCTCCGCCCTGTTTTGGCTAAGTGCCCCGAAAGCATCTTGTTCCTCGCGGCTGATGCCCCATTTCTCTGCAACATTCTCAGCTGTAATCCCCATGTGGGTGTCGCCAAATACGCACCAGAGCCCGTCGAAGATCATAGAATCGATGAGTTCACCGTGTCCCATCCTGTAACCGTACCTCGCCTTGGGCAACAAATAGGGCGCCAGGTTCATATTCTCAGCCCCGCCTGCCACTACAATGTCTGCATCTCCGGCAGCAATAGCTTGGGTGGCCAGGACAACGGATTTCAGCCCTGACCCGCATACTTTGTTTACCGTCATACACGGAACCCCGACAGGAATCCCTGCATGCAAAGCTGCCTGCCTCGCAACATTCTGACCCTGCCCTGCACCTAGGACGTTCCCCATTATCACCTCATCCACCATGGAGACATCTATCCCTGCGCGTTCGACAGCTTCCTTGACCACGATAGCCCCCAGTTGGCTTGCTGGAACACTGGACAAGGTGCCTCCAAACGCTCCTATAGCAGTCCTCACTCCACTCACTATCACTGCTTGCCTCAATGTGTACAGCCCCCTTCAGCTTGCCTGACGTCCAATGATATACCTCATCGGATCTACTTCTTCCCTGAGTATCCTCAACTCCTCCTCGGTAGGCGGTAAAGACGTCCTGAGATCCTCGTCCCATAGCAGTTCAAAACCGGTGTTCTTGATGATATCTTCCTTTGTGATTCCCGGATGGATGGATTCAACCTTCATCTGCTTGGTCTTCAGGTCAAACCCCAGTACACACAAGTTAGTTATTACCTTGTAAGGGCCGGTATCCGGAGGGAGCCCTGCGTCCCCTCTTGCACCAGGGCCTGTCAGGTAACCTGGTGTTGTGATGAAGTCCACCTTGTCAACAAACCGTCTCACATCATGAGGTGTGATCACCAAGGTGCGCCAGCACAAAGAAGCCAAGTCATTGGCCCCGCCCGAACCTGGAAAACGGACCTTTGGCTGCTTAAAGTCACCTATCACAGTGGAATTGATATTCCCGTACTTGTCTATTTGAGCGCCACCCAGGAAGCAATAGTCAATAAGGCCCCGTTGGCATGTTTCCATGATTTCCGGCATGCTAGAAGCCATAATAGCTTTGTGGAAGGTGCGCGAATCGCCCACTGAAATAGGCATAGTGGGCAGCTGGGGCCCTATCCCGCCTGCCTCAAACAGGATCATCAGGTTAGGCGCATGGGTTTTCTGGGCGAGCATCGCTGCTGCACATGGCGCGCCTGTGCCAACCACCACAGTAGACCCGTCTTCCAAGATCCTGGAAGCCAGGCAAATCATGAGTTCCATGGCATTGTAGTCCACTGAGGACCCTCCTTTCCTACTTGAGTCCACGAGTTCCGGTATACCAGTACGTTACAGCAGTTGTGTTACAGCAATTCATTACAGCAATCCCCTTACAGCACTCCCGTCACATGGCAAGCTGGTCTAGCTCCTCTTCATCCTGGAAGAATTCTAACCTGCGCAGTTCAAGCAACCTCTTCTCCCCACCGCACACCTCCAGGTACTCGCTGAAGTCCTTGGTATTGAGAATGTATTTTTGCAGGAACGGCTCCAGGGTGCTTGGATGCCCGTCTGACGCCAGCCACTCTTTCAAGTGGTCCTCGTCAGAGAAATACTCGTAGGGCATATTTCCCGGGTAACTGCCGTAAGGCACATGGCAAACTGCATCAACGCAGTAATATGGGATAAATGTGCGAGAGGGGTCTTTCCGTATTTCTTCGTTGTCGATGATCCTCTCAGTAGTGAGGATCACACGCTTGGCAGCCCTGGCAACATCAAAGTCAGACACGGTAATCCCGTCGATCTGGGCGTTTCCATACTTGTCTGCCCTGTGCACGTGAATAATCGCCACATCAGGATACAAGGCGGGAAGCGCCAAGAGTCTCTTGCCTGTGAACGGGCAGTTCACTACCTTAGCTGCGCTGTACTTGAACGTATCAGTGCCAAACATTACCCTTGCAGGTATGAAGGGGATCCCCATAGCTGCAGCCCTGTACCTCCATGCAAGAGCTGCGTTGGTCCACTCGCAGACTTCTATCTTTGCTTCTTCAAACAGCCGCCTGGCGGCCTTAGAGAGCCCCCTGGCTTCCAATCCTACAACGTAGGCAACATCAACCCGGTTTATTGCCCCGCCTGCAGCCAGGATTTGAAAATCATGTGTAGCTGTGTGGCCTGAAAGGCCCAACTCTTTTTTCCCCTGCCTCAGGATTTCGTGAAGCACTGCCGTGGGGATACGGTTTGTCCCAAACCCTCCGATAGATACATAATCGCCATCCTGGATGAATAGGGAAACTGCCTGCTTTACGTCCATGACCTTGTCTTTCATGACCCTGGACTTGGAGCGGAAGTACTCCCTGGCTTTATCCGGATCAGGATCCGTGAAAAGCTTTCCTATTCCCCCGCCGTTCGCCAGCAATTCAGACATGCTGCGCACCTCCTTCAGCAACATCTCTTAACGCAATTTGTGTGCCAAGATCACAAAGCCGGTAGACAGAAGAGGTTCACGCATTCTTGCTGCTGGGAAGTTGCCACATTCACGGTGAGCCAAAGCATGTTTGTGGGAAGCTAAGTAAGCTGTTGTGCACTGTTTTGCACACTTGTCACACGATGCCATACTCCCTTAGTTTGGTGTAAAGAGTCCTTCTGGACACCCTGAGGTAGTCGGCCGCCAGTGTCCGGTTGCCATCAAACATCTCCAAGGCGCTCAAAATCAGTTGTTTTTCTATGCCGGCCCAGGCCTGCTTCTTGAGCTGTGTGAGCCCCAAACCAGGCTCATTCTCGAAGAGTTTATTGAGATCTCCGCCAGGCATCCCTGGGGCAGAACCCTGTGAAGGATTGCTGTCCTTGGTGCCCCAATCAGGATCCCACAGAAATGGCGGCAGATCCCGCTTTCTGACCACAGGATCGTCACAGAGCAGGGACAGCTGCTGCATAATATTCTTGAGTTCCCTCACGTTTCCGGGCCACGGGTAGGACACAAGTATATCCATTGCGTCTTCTTGGATCGTCAACGGAGCTGTATTGCGTTTCCCTGCGAACTCCTTAAGAAAGTGCTTTGCCAGCACAGGTATGTCTTCTTTTCTCTCCCTGAGCGGCGGTATGGTGATGGGAAACACTGCAAGCCGGAAGTACAGGTCTTGCCTGAACCGCCCGTTCCTGACTTCGTCCCGCAGATCCTTGTTGGTGGCAGCCACAATCCTTACGTCGATTGGCAACCGCCTGGTGCCGCCAAGCCGGTCTATTTGATTCTCCTCCAACACCCGCAAGATCTTAGGCTGCATAGGCAGGGGCAGTTCACCAACCTCGTCTAGGAACACTGTCCCGCAATGGGCAAGCTCAAACTTCCCTGGTTTGGCCCTCCGCGCTCCTGAAAACGCACCTTCTTCATAACCGAAAAGCTCGCTTTCAAGCAAATGCTCAGGGAGGGCAGCGCAGTTGACCGGCACAAACGGTTTATCTTTCCTGGGCGAGGCGTAATGAATCGCCTTGGCCACAATTTCCTTGCCTGTCCCGCTTTCCCCCTGTACCAGCACACATACATCGCTGCTTGAAACCCGCTCGATCACTGAAAACAGTTCTATCATCTTGGGGGAAACGGTGATGATGTTCTTGAGATGAAACCTCTCTTCAAGTTCCCGCCGGAGCCGTGTGACTTCGTTAGTAAGCCTTGAATACCTGAGTGCCCCTTGAACAACATGCTTGAGTTCTTCAACGTCAAAAGGCTTGGTGATGTAATCATAGGCCCCGGACTTCATGGCCTGGACTGCGGTTTTCACTTCCCCGTAAGCTGTCATGATTATTACAGGGCCCTGATACCCTTGGACCTTCAGTTTCTCAAGGGTCTGCAAGCCGCTCATGCCAGGAAGCCTGAGATCGAGCATGACAAGGTGAACCTCCTGATCTCTTGCTGTTTGGAGCCCGCGTTCTGCAGTGTGTGCCCCCAAAACATCATAGGTGTCGCCGAAAATCTCGCGGAACAGCCACACTATATTGGACTCGTCATCGATTACCAGAATCTTCTCTCTCATAGTTCTCTCCCTGTCATAGTTCTCCCCCTGAGACTACTCCGGAGCCGTGACCACCGGCAGCCTAATCCAGAAACAGCTGCCCTTTCCCGGAGTTGAATCGACCTCAAGGAATCCCTGGTGTTCGTAGATAATCCGCTGCACCAGGGGGAGCCCAAGCCCGGTTCCGCCCTTCCTTGTAGTAAAGAACATATCAAAAATCTGCGGCCTGTGCTCAGGAAGCACGCCCAAACCGGTGTCTTCAACCGAGATAGTAAGGTACTTGGAGCCGGCAGCCCACCGGGCTGTCACCCTGAGAGTTCCTCCTTCAGGCATGGCCTGAATCCCGTTCAGAAACAAGTTCATGAGCGCCTGTATGAGATGTTCAGAATCAGCCATCACCTCCGGAAGACTGTCAGGTGGGTTAAACTCAACCACAGTGTTGTTTATCTTAGCGTAGGGGGAAATCAGGTCGCACGCGCGCTTGAGTATAGGGATCACATCTACCTGTAACATTTGAGGCTGGGAAAACCTTGAGAAATTCAACAGCGACTCAATCGTCCTGTCTATTCTAGCGATCTCTTCTATCACTATTCCCGAAAACTTGCTCAAGAAGTTCCGGTCATCCAGGCGTTCAGGCAAGAGAGACACAGCGCCCTTGACCACTGTAAGAGGATTCCTCACTTCGTGGGCGATTGCAGCGGCCAGCTCGCCTACTGCTGCCAGCCTTTCTATCCGCTCCAGACGTTCTTCCTGAGCCCTGGCTTCTTTCAAGTCTTCCAGGATGATTATATGGCCGTAACTCTCGGGTTCCCCGGCTGGAGAACCCCAACTGGAGGACGTGCTCACTGCCGTGGTTACCATTGTGACCAGCTTTTCCGCACCACCTGCGGCCGCGGGAACGTTGACAAACCTGTTCTTAGCCCCCTTCACAGGGTCATCCAGGGCAAAATGGGGATCAATCCCGATATTGTGCAGCATGTCGCGTACGGGCATTGAAACAAGTTGGGCAGGAGGGATGCCTAGTATGTCCTTAATGCCTGACGAAGTAAAGCTTATAAGCCCGTCAGGCTCAGCCAGGATCACCGCAAGGCTTAGGCTGTCAAGGAAAAGCTTGAGGTATCTTTCCAGCCGCTCGAGCCCCTGGGTTATGGCGCCAGAACCTTCCCGGGACTCCTCCCCTTTGAACAACAGCACCCGCGAGGCGAACAAGAGCAGCCCTGTAAGCCCCAGGAGGGGTTCGATGTTTTCTGAAAAAAACACTTCCCTTGCGCCCATCCTGATCTGGGAATACACGTCCTCAAGAGTCTCATTGGCCCAAACAAACCCGATGGCTTCACCGTTGCGTATAAGCGGCCGCATGCAATTCATTATTTCACCCCGGACCATGGAACCTACGCCTACAGTCTCTTTGCCTGAAGCCATCGCTTGCCATCCAAGGTGGTCCGGGCCAAGATCCATGCCTACTTTGGAACCGAACCGTTCACTTGGACCATATGCAACTATAGCCCTCAATTCCTTGGAATAATATCCGGCCCCTACCCCCCGGTAGGCCAAAGACACCATATCTACAAAAGGTGCAAGTGCACTGTTCAAAGCGGCAACCTTCTCTTCCCGGCTGCCATCCCGGACAATGTCATCGAAACCGCCGGCCAGGTGAGAATCAAGCAATCGCGCAATACCAAACAACTTCTCTGCTTTCTCCTCAATGAGGGCAGCCTCAGCTTTTTGAACCAGAAGATACCTTGACTTCATTGTCGGTTCACCCATCCCAGGTTCTTTACCCACGTTCCGTAGATGCCTTAGGTTCCTCAGGTTCATCAGTTCTCCGCGCCTGAAGAAGTTCCTTTGTGCATGTAGGAAATAATAAGCACCATGGCCGTAGATTAAGGTACAATAATCATGAGGTGGCGATTGAGTTGGTAGCAAGAGACAAGAAACTTGAAGCTTTGCACAATTTCAGCCTCATGGTGATTAGAAACCCCCTGCTTAGTTACTTGATGGGCTTTCTCACCGGACAAGTAGACCGGGTCCACTTCGTTGCTGACCTAAGAGGGGCAGATGTAGCGGTCAAGCTATGTATAAGGCGAAAGGCACTGTGGCCAAATGAGCCTTTCCAGGCAACGGTAGCAGGCGTTTCTATGCCAAATCCAATGTCTTTTGTGCAAGCAGTAAGTAACAAGCAAGCTGAAATCTGTGTGATGCTCGATTTTAACAATGCCGAGGACACCGGCTGGTACCAGGAGGTTCTGCTTCCTGATGTTTCGTACGTGAAAGACACCTTGGAAGCAGCTCACGAGGAATCGTCAAGGCTCAAACGTGAAATGGACAGGGTACTGGATATTTATCGCGAATGCAAAGTTATGCTTGACTCTGCCGCTCCTGATAGGAAAAAAGAAATGGAATTCTACATAACCCTTGCGGAACAGCAGCTTAAGCAGCTGAGCAACCAATTGGATGAGCTCAATGCAAGGATGAAACAATGGAACGAAACGTGACTTGTACCTCCGGAAACCCCCTAGAACTCTATGCCTTCCCTTGCCGGTATTCCTTTTGCGTAATGATGCTTGACTTCTCTTACTTCAGATACCATGTCAGCAATCGCCAGGATTTCGCCAGGGCAATACCTTCCGGTAAGCACCAAGTCCGTACCTTCAGGCGCCCCTGCCAACAGTTCCTTCACCTGCGCAGTTGAAACCAGGCCGCAAGCCATAGCTACACAAATCTCGTCAAGCACCACAAGCCCGTACTGTCTTGACTGGAGCGCCTCGGCCGCCCTCTTCAGGCCGTTTTGGGCCAGTTCCCTGTCTATAGCTTCAGGGTTTGAAAGATCCACAAACTCGTCCCGCCCACACTGCTCTATTTCCAGAAGCGGCAAGTATTTTTCAGCTGCTATTCTTTCTCCGTACACCTTGCCCTTGCCTTTCATGAACTGGAAGAACAATACCCGCCTGCCCCAACCGGCCTGTCTCAGCGCCAATCCCAGGGCTGCAGTTGTCTTGCCTTTGCCGTCTCCTGTATAAACCATTATCAAGCCTTTGCCTGCATCTCCCAAGCCCCACACCTCCTGTTCGTGCTGGTTTCTGCAACCATGGTCAAATCTCCTTTGAGGTCATTTCAACAGTTGTCACTTATGCTGTAAACTAAGGATACACAGCATCATCCGCAAATAACCGGGCTAAGAGGTGTTTTGGGCCAGGATAGAAGGAATTTGTGCAGGCTTTCGGGAAATCTACTTGAAAAGCACGCAAATAATCCGGGGTTACTATCGAGTTTAGTATAAAGGAGCTTCTTTGGAGGGTTCTCATTGGCTAGACGGCAAAAGACAAATACAAGGACCAGGGATCCAAAACCCACAAGATGGCCCTGGATAGCCAGCCTCATTTTGGGGATATTTTTCGTTACTGCCCTCGGCGTATCAACCTCGAAACCCACAGGGCACGGACGGGCGATCACAATGACCCTTTGGGTGGCAAGGCGCATCGCATCCCTAACGGGAGATCTGGCTATGTACTTGTGTTTTCTGATAGTGCTCACTTCGCTAGCTAAGATTGCAAGGCCGGAAGGCACGCTTCCCAGGCCTGTGGCCGGGCTGTGGATGCTGCTCATAATGTTGTCTGCCCTTTGGCACGATATCAAAGTTCCCTGGGACAACACTTTCGACATGGCCAAGATGGGGGCAGGCGGAGGGCTCATAGGCGCATCCCTGGATTGGTTCCTGAGGGTAGCTCTTGGAAGATTCGGGGCGATCGCATTGATTCTTATGGGCATGTGGTCAGGTTTCAGCATGCTGGTAAACAAACCTGTTCACACTCCCCTGAGCGTGTTGTGGTTCTTGTGGCTGACCGGCTGGCGCAAAGTACAAGGTTTTTTTGCAAACTTGTTCAGGCCCCAGGGCCCTGCTGAAGAGGACATTGAGTATGAAGCCCTGGAGAGTCTTGCCGGGCAGGCAGACGATATCGTGGGTGACCCTTCATATGAGGACGGGCAAATGAGTTCCTTCTCAGCTACTGTGTCACAGATTCAAGAGCGGCTTTCTAGCATGGACAAAGCTGAGGAACCTGTGTATGAAGAAACTGCTGCCAGCGAAACCGGGGAAGAAACATTCACCCCACTGAGCATGGAGCAGCGTCCCTTGAGTGAAGAGTTGTTTTACGAGCTGCCGCCCCTGTCTATACTTGATAAACCGCAGCCTAGGAAGCGTATGCACCACTCACAGCTGCTTCAGGAGAAAGCCAAAATAATCGAAAAAACCTTGTACTCGTTCGGGGTGACAGCTAAGGTGGTGGAGGTTGCCAGGGGGCCTGCTGCAACCCGTTTTGAGCTGCAACCAGGCCCGGGAGTGAAAGTATCCAGCATTGTAAACCTGTCTCAAGACCTGGCGCTCGCCCTGGCAGCCCAAGACGTCCGGATTGAAGCACCTATTCCAGGCAAGTCGGCAGTTGGAATCGAAGTGCCAAACAAGGATATCTCAATAGTCCACATAAGGGAAGTGCTCGAATCGAAACCATTCAGAAGCAGCCCTTCCCCTCTGACCGTAGCCCTTGGCAAAGATATTTCAGGCCGGCCTGTGGTCACCACTCTGGAAAAATGCGTTCATCTGCTTATTGCAGGTGCTACAGGCGCAGGAAAGAGCGTCTGTATAAACTCAATAATAACCAGTATATTGTTTAAGGCCCGCCCTGACCAAGTCAAACTCCTGCTCATTGACCCTAAACGGGTGGAGCTTTCTGCATGGTCCCAGGTGCCACACCTGATTGCACCTGTGGTCACAGACCCGAAAAAAGCTTCGTCAGCCCTGCGATGGGCGATTAAAGAAATGGAATCCAGGTATGAGCAGTTCACAAAAGTAGGCACCCGCGATGTGGACAGGTACAACGAGATAGCCACTCCTCCTGGAAGCATAAAGCCTGCCCTGCCCTATATTGTGATCATCATCGATGAGCTGTCTGACTTGATGATGGTAGCCCCGGCTGAAGTGGAAGACTCGATTTTCCGGCTTGCGCAGATGGCCAGGGCAGCAGGAATACACCTGGTTGTTGCAACCCAGAGGCCGTCGGTGGATGTGATTACCGGCACCATCAAAGCAAACATCCCGTCAAGGATCGCGTTTGCAGTGTCTTCACAGACAGACTCAAGGACCATTTTGGACATGGGCGGAGCTGAGAAACTTCTGGGCCGCGGTGACATGCTGTTCTTCCCTGTAGGAGCGGTCAAGCCCCTCCGGGCACAAGGATCATACATATCTGAACGGGAAATCGACGAAATGGTGTCGTTCATATCCAGCCAGGCCAAGCCGCAATTTGTCCAGGGGGTACTCTCGGTTTCCGAATCTACAGCCCAGGCACCTCAAATACAAGATGATCCCCTGTTTTCCCAAGCTCTCAGGATCGTGATCGAAGCTAAGCAGGCATCTGTTTCACTGCTTCAGAGAAGGCTTCCAATCGGGTATTCAAGGGCAGCCAGGCTGATTGACGCCATGGAGTTAAAGGGTTACATAGGCCCCTATGAGGGCTCAAAACCCAGGGAAGTCAAGATAACCATGGGCGAATACTTGCGCCTTTTTGAAAGCCAGGGCGAAAGCGAAAACCTACAGCCTGAGCCAGGAAACGGATCCGGCCAGCCAAACGGCTCCCACCGGCAATAGACGGTAACACTGTTCCATATGGCGGGAACAACGGCTCCTTATTGAAGCGCACGGGGTGTTCTGCTTACTATGGGCTTGTTAGCAGTTCGTTATGGGCTTGTCAGGCGCTCGATGAACCCTGCGGGGTTGGCCAGCCTGAGGCTCCATTGAAAAGGCGTGGCTGTATCCCACAACAGTTTCACCATCTCCTGCTCAGTCGCATCAGGCTTTACCTGAACCCCAAGGGTAGCCATGCCGGCAATGTAACCTATGGACCAGCTCAGTCCCCCTGAGCCGTAATAAGTGTATTCGTTTTCACCGTTGGAGTTAGGTACTGTAATGCAATCGACAGGCACTGCCAGCGCTTCTTCTGTTTCATCAAGGACCATGGCCAACCAGTCGTGGAAGTCCACATAGTCCCTATATGTGTAGGCTACGCCCAGGAAGGTCTCTATGGCTGCAGCCAGTAGCGAATCCAGGGACTCCTCATATACAAGCATCTGCTTGAGCATATACACTGCGTCTTCCCACGAACTTGCCGATCTGGCTTTGAGTTTCCCAGCGATATCCCGCTTAGCCCTGGTCCATGACCATACCTCATAATTGCCGGGGTTATCCCTGTCAAGGTGAGGCGGGCATCCTGCCCCTGTTACCGGCAAGGAAGACATCCCGGGATAAATCACGATAATCCCTTGCTGTCTCGCCTTTGCAATAGCTTCAAACAGCTCAGGGGCTCCCTCGGAAATACGCGGGTTCTCAACCCCTTGGGCAACCGCGGCTACCCGGATTTTGTCCTGTTCAGGGAGTTCCTGTTGGAGCTCTAACATCTTGTTGATGGCTTCTGCATACTGAAAATACGGGCTTTCACTTTCATGTACTGCAAAGTAATACAAGATAGCGTCGGGAGCTACTCCATCTGTACCTGCAAGCAGTCCTGCAACGTGAGCCCCGTGGAAAGAAAGCCGGTCAGTCCCTGAGCCTGCAGGACCCACTTCTATGTATTTCATGCGCGAACCGAACGCCTGGTGTTCTTGCAGAAGGGGCTTGTCAATCACGGCAACTGTCACTCCTTGCCCGGTTATCCCCCTTTCCCTGAGGGCATTCAGCCCCAACCCCAGGTACTTGCCTTGTTCAAGAAGCTTGCCAGGCAGCCCCGGTTCAGGCAGGTTTTCGTCGTCAGGCCACTGCGTTGCCGTATCAAAACTGAAAGTATGGAATATACCTCCGTCGCCGGTAAAATCCGCCAAGGGTACATCTAGGCCTCTCAGGTCGACAAAGCGGTTGGACCTGATGACCGGTTGAGGGATATCTGAGAACAGGTCCTCGTCCCCATTATCGTCCATTCCCAGATAAACAAAAACCGCAACCAGAGGACCCACGATCATAGCTGCAACAAGAAGAAAGACCACTGTCTTTTTCAAAGCATATACCCCCTTGGAGGCAAGTATAGCATTTATCTTCTATACCTGTAAGCAGGGTACCTGCCTTGGATATCCACGGGGGTGCCCAAGACTACCAGAGGGCAGATGGTTTCCACATCGGCATTGTGCATTCTGATGCATCCGTTTGACACATAGTGGCCAATGCTCCATGGGGCGTTAGTACCGTGGATACCGTAGTCGCCCCAGGGAACATCCAAACCCATCCACCGTGAACCCAAAACCTCCCACCACGGGTTTGGATCCTTTTCCACTATGGTCCAGTTTCCGGCAGGGGTTGGTGTAGAGGGCTTTCCCAATGCCACAGGATACGGCCCGTACACACGGCCTGAATAATAGAACGTTAGAATCTTGGTGGGTATGTCTATGACTATTCTCCCAAGATTGGGAGCATAGGACCAGGTTTGCGGACGGTACATAGCTCTCCCCCATACATGTGCTTACTTTGGGCTCACAGCGAACACACAGTTGTTGTTCTTTCCATGCTATGCTATACCGTCGGCGACGTGTTACTTCCAACAAGCTCGCATCTTCCAGGGACGGGGGCGGTGTATTGCACGATTAGCGCCGGGTCAGGGTGAGAACAAGGAAACAGATGCCTACTGTCCAGCAGTAGTATGAGAATTTCCATAATTCTCCTTGGCGGACTGATCTCAGCACGAAACCCAGGGCAAGCAGCCCTGTGACAAAGGAAACGAAACATCCTAACAACCCGTAGGGTGAAACCACAGGCGCTTGCGCTCTCAAGGCCGAACTTATATCCAACAGCGCTGATCCGAACACTGCGGGCAATGACAGCAAGAAGGAAAACCTGGCAGCATCTTCTCTTGACATTCCAGACATGAGCCCTGCAGTTATGGTGGACCCCGACCGTGATATCCCAGGTATGACAGCTACGGCTTGAAGTATGCCAACTGTAATGGCTCCCTGGAAGGTGACAGTCGGAAGCTCATGGGAAGGTTTGGATTGAGCATGCGCAGACCGGGCTTTCCCACGCGAGGCTTGAAGAAAACACCCTGTGACAATCAGCCCGGCGGAAGCAACCAAGGGCGAAGAAAAAGCTGACTCCACCAGGTCTCCAAGCAACAGGCCAACAAGGGCTGCAGGAACAGAAGCGGCTACCAGGTATCCTGCGATCCTAAGGGCCCTGGACCTGTTGCTCTTGGTCTCTGGGACAAACAAGTTCTTTGCCAGCCACCTGATGTCTTTGTGGAGCATGACAACTGTAGCTACTGCAGTTCCGATATGAACCCATATGCTAAACGACAGCCCCGGGCTCGGCAGGCCGACAAACCTGGCTCCCAGTACCAAATGGCCTGAACTGGAAACCGGCAAGAACTCTGTCAGCCCCTGAATGACACCGAGCACTACTGCTTGTAACCAATTCATAACCGAAGCATCTCCGTTGGTTGCGAACCAAGCCTACTACATCAGACAGCGATTACTTGCTCCGCTATATTAACAGCATGATCTCCTATTCTCTCTAGATGGCTTAGCATGTCAAGGTATACTACGCCTGAAGCCGGGTAACATATTCCTTGGTTGAGTCTTCTTATGTGTTTAGCCCTGAGTTCTCTCTCCATCTCATCCAGCCTGTCATCCATGGTCACAATTCCTGCCGCTTTGGCCTTGTCCCCGGTTTCCAAGGCCTCAACTGCAACTCTCACTGCTTCCAGCACTTTGCTTATCATCTCTTTGAGTTCATTGATTCCCTCTTCAGAAAAGGGCAGCTGGTGCTCAATGCTGTAATCAGCAAGTTCGACAATGGACACGGCATGGTCTCCGATGCGCTCCAGGTCCGCGCATATGTTTATGACCGAAGTTAATGTCTTGGCCTCATTGTCGCTCACATCATGCTGTGATACTTTGGCCACATAGTAGCTTACCGCCTCTTCTATCTCGTCTATAACGTTCTCTATGTCATCAAAGCGCCTCCGGTCCCTCTTCTCACCAAGGAAGATAGTTACCGCCGCTTCAAGATTCTCAATACACAGTTTGGCCATCCTGAGGACCTCTTTCTTGGTCTGCACCACAGCCATAAAGGGTGTAGAAACCAGCCTTGCATCAAGGTAAATGGGACCCCGCTCAACTACCGATTCATCGCCCTTAAGTAAGCGGCATATTAACGCCGCAAACTGGGGAATCAAGGGCAACAGCAGTACAGTTACACTAATATTGAATATTGAGTGGGCGTTGGCAATTTGCCTTGCCATGTCTGCACTTGTCCGGGCAGCCAGGTTCTCAAGAGAGGTTAAGAGCGGCAAGAACACTAGCGTACCGAACGCGTTAAACAAGAAGTGGGCAAGGGCTGTCCTGCGTGCAGTCAAAGAAGTGCCGATAGAAGACATAAGCGCTGTACTGGTAGTACCAATATTTGAACCCAGTATGATAGGTAGGGCCATGCCCAATGTCACTATCCCTCTGGAAGCCATGGTGACAAGCAGTCCTGTTACGGCTGACGAAGACTGTAACAAGGTGGTAACAACGATTCCTACAAGTATACCGATTAAAGGGTTTTCCCTGCCTAAGAGCATGAGGTTTAGAAATGGTTCGTAAGTCCTGAGCGGCTCAAGGGCGTTTCCCACAACGGACATGCCAAGGAACAGCATACCGAAGCCAAGCAGGACGTCGCCAAGCCCCTTGCTTTGTTTTCGTCGTCCTGCAAGCCTCAAGATCATCCCCAAAGCGATCGACGGGAGAGCTACTTTTTCCAAGCTAAACGCAACCAATTGCGCAGTAATGGTTGTCCCTATATTGGCACCCATAATGACCCCAATAGCTTGTTCCAGCGCCATGAGGCCTGCATTGACGAAGCTTACGCACATGACAGTTGTAGCTGCTGAAGACTGGATAATTGCGGTGACCACCATGCCGGCAGTGACACTTGCAAACCGGTTCACCGTCAATGCTTCAAGGATGCGCCTCATCCGGTCGCCAGCTGCCTTCTGCAGCCCTTCGCCCATTTTCACCATGCCGTAAAGGAACAAGCCTACGCCGCCAAGAGCCGTGAGAACCATCTCAGCATTCATGCGCAGCCCTCCTCCGCTAACTCCCCGCTTGTAGGGGATAGGCCCAGAATTGATAATAACATATTATCGGAGTTTGTACATCAAGGCACATAGGGAATATCAGCTTGAAGTTGAATGAAAATACGGTGTTATCAGGTAGTATCACCGCTTTCTGCACCCTGGCCGTCTCCGGCCGCAGGCTCAAGGGCAGCTTCACGGCGTACAATCGAAGTCTTGCCGTTGGAGTGGATCGCGCCAAGCCACGACTGCTCTGCGTTAGCTTCAACAACATCTTTGTACAGCGCAAGCGTACGACGGGCTACATCTTCCCACCTGTAATTCCGCTTGACCAGTTCCCGTGCATTTCGCGCCAGCTGTTCCCGCTTCCTGCTGTCACCTATCAGGTAAACCAGGGTCTTCGCAAGGGCACCAGGGTTATCAGGCTGCACTTTATACCCTGTAATCCCGTGGTCTACCAGTTCACTGAGTCCGCCTGCATCTCCTACAACACAGGGGGTTCCTGTGGCCATGGCCTCCAAAGCTACAATTCCGAAAGGTTCGTATGAGCTGGGAAATGCAGTGAGCCAGGCCCTGGAGTACAAGTCACTGAGTTCCTCATCCCCAACATGCCCTGTAAACTCAACGATTCTGGCTAGCCCGTTTCGATATACCATATCTTTGAGATGGCCTTCCATAGGGCCTCCCCCTGCCACCACCAGCTTGGCCGCGGGGTAATGGAAAACTACTTCATTCATTGCTTCAAGCAGGATATGAGGTCCCTTCTCAGGTACCAGCCTTCCTACGTAGAGCACCAGGGGGTCGGCGGCAAGCCGCTTCTCTACTCCAAACCATGAATCAGGGATTCCATTGGGGATGACCTTGGTTTTGTCTCCGGGTACAGAAAACAGGCTCTGCACTTCATTTTTCATAAATGCGCTACAGGTAATGACCTTCCACGCCTCATAACACAGCCACCATTCTGTCTGGGATATGTGATGCTGCATAGGCGTGTGAAGCCCTTTTTGCCTTCCGCATTCAGTGGCATGGATGGTAGCTATGAGCGGAACCTCCCAGGAATGCTTGAGCGCCCTGGCTGCATAAGCCACTATCCAGTCATGGGCATGGATCAAATCGAAGCGTCCCTTGGAGAAAAACTTGTTGCAGGTCTCCATGAGGCTTACGTTAAACTGGGCTGCCCAGGTGACAAAACTTGGAGGGTGAAGGTCGTAGGGCACGGCTGGTATTACCTCAACACCTGCTTGTTCCCGGATTAGCGGCCGCCCGCGTACGCCACGGGTAAGTACCGTCACCTCAGCTCCTAGCTTGGCCATAGCTTCAGACAAGTGGCACACGTGCCGCCCAAGCCCGCCTACATGATCCGGGGGATACTCCCAAGTGAGCATCAATACTCTGAGATCCATCATTTCACCCTCCAACCTCAAGGTAGGTCAACTATCAGGTTCGGACCCCGGTTCCGACCCAGGTCCTGCCCCGGCGCGGGATCCCTCCTCTTGCGAAACGCTTTCAAGGAAATGCAGTATCCGTGTGATTTCGGACACACTCCACGCCTGGGATACAGTCCCACCTGGCTCGAAAGGAAAATCCCCGGACGCAACTTCGAAAACCGTTCCAATGCAGGGATTGCTGTCAAGCCTCAGCAAGTGTGACAATATCAGGTAGGTCATTTCTCGAAGCCGGCGGTAATCTGTGGCTCCAGGAGATACGATCTGGGTTTCCATGAGTTTTGCTGACAGGTCAAACAATGGCCCAAACAGCCAGGGCCAGGCAGAGCCTTGATGGTAAGCACTATCCCTCTCCCTGGGGCCGCCTGCAAAGCTCCCACGGTAGCCTGGTGAAAGCGGTGCCAGGGTTCTCAACCCGTGGGGACACAGGAGGTTTTCAATTGCCGTTTTCCAGATTCCGGCCAGGGTATTCTTGGGCAACAAGAGCCCCGCAATGCTGCCGGCGATAACCTGGTTGGGACGCACTTCAGCCACAGGACCCTTCTCGTCCAGCCTGTCGTAAAGCCCTGTCCCTGGCCATATGAAGTGCTGCCTGAACCGGTTAGTTGCAGTCTTGGCAAGTTGTGAATACTTAGTGTAGGTCGTAGTGCAGGTGTCAATCCCAGACAGCCTGCCACCCACCTCTAAGTCCGCCTTGCACAGGTCCCCTTGGGCAAGTATCCTCCCCAGCCAGTTGGCATATGTTGAAAGCGCCATGATCCACAAGGCGTTCACTTCCACAGGAAAGCCGTCCCTGGGTGTAACCGGGGTTCCGTCTACACACGCATCCATCCAAGTGAGTTGGCTGTGCCGGTAACCCGCCCTCAGCAAAGCCGAACCGTGCATCACAATACCATTGGCAGTTCCTTTTATGTAGCTGTCAATGATTTCACCGGCTTTAGGAACCATCTGTTTTACAAACTCCCAATCGCCTGATACTTTCTCATATTGGGCAAGCGCATAGATAAACCACAGCGACGCATCTACCGAGTTATAGGCTGCGCCGTGGCCTTGGGCGAAACAGTTTGGCACAAGCCCTTCCCGGATCTCGCCTGCAAACCTCATGAAAATCTGCTTAGCCTCGGCAAACCGCTTTGTGGTAAAAAGCAACCCGGGCATGGAAATGAATGTATCCCGTCCCCACTCGCCAAACCAATGATAGCCTGCGATGATTGAAGCTCCGTTACCTGCTTTGACAACGAACTGGTCACCTGCAAGGTACAGCCGGGCAAGTATGTTGTTCCCGCCAGCTTGCGCCGCAATCCGGTTCCTCCTGGCAATTTCAATCTCACGCAACTCACCCGAGTACTCTGCAAGGCCTTGGCACCACCGGCCAAAACCCATGTTCCCCTCCGCACCTGGCAGGTGGGAAACCCGCACGCCCCCTTGCTGGGAAACCGGGCCTGCCCACAGTACAACATCTTTCCCGGGCCTTATCTTGCACCTGAAATATCCAGGACTGAAATGGTCTTCAACGAAATCCAGGCCCCTCTCCCTCTCCATCTGATAGAGCATGTTCTTGTACCACACAGGCTCCTGCACAAAATCGCCGTCTATGCATACCAGGGCCAGACCCTCGCAGGCGTGATGCTTCTCCAACAAGACCGCGCGTTCCAGGCAAAACAGTTTGGGATCCCATGAAGCTTCCCTGGCAGTATGATGGTAATACCGCGAATTACAGAGGGGCCGCAGCACCAGGGTCAGGCCATCGCCCCCGGTACCGGCGCATTTGAGGCTGTACCTGCAAAATACCCCGGGCATACCGCGGACCATGAATATCTCCCTTTGGAGCAAGCCGGCTCCAATCCGGAAAATGAACTTTGGAAAAGGCTGTCTTGAGAACGCCAGCAGATGCCGGCGCCCGTCAGGGTGGATACAACCGGGATACAGGTTGGAGGACAGTTCCCATTTGGTTTGGGGGCCGATACATGTATCCTCAACTTTGGAGAGGGCTAGCCACCGGTCACCGGGACTTTCCCCGGCAAGAAAGAGCCATCCATGGTACCTTCTCGTGTGTATCCCGCTGCTGGTGGAAGATGAAAAACCGCCGAGCCCGTCTGTCTCAAGCCACTCCTGGAGAGAAGGTTTCAACCATGTGTAATTCTTGTTCAGCATCCCGGGTAGTTCACTCCTAGTCACAGAGTGTTCCCGAAGGCCCATGAATTGATGCAACATGAGGCGAGGCTACACTTCAGCCTGATACAGGTACCTCCGGGAAGTGGTTTTCATACCCTGTTGACAGGGGGAGAATCATGCCGCAAGCAAAATCATTGCCTTGTTTTGATGCAGGATCCGAATATTGCCCATGCGTACTCGCCAGCCTTGGTCAGTGTATTTCCTGTTCCATGCTACAGGGCAGGGATACTTGTGACTGCGGCTGGAGCGGGGTTTGCGTTTGCGCAGAATTCGAAAGAGCGGGTAGACAGGCAAGACCAGGCCGGGAACAAAGCACTGCCCATGTGACCACACTTACGCCTTTAGAAAGGCCACGGGATGACTACAAGGCTTATCTAGCCGAAATAGCTGTGCCTTTCAGTCTGGCCAGGTGGTGCACACTTCCTGGCTCGTTTGTGCTTTTGCGCCCTGAAGCAGCCAGGGAGGCATTCAACGTGCCAATATCCGTCATGGAATCATCAGCACACAGCATCAAAATCGCAGTAGAATGCCGGGGGCCAAAAACCACCGCATTGGAAACAGCACTGCTCAGAGACAGAAAGGTGGTTGTAACAGGCCCCTTTTGGTCAGGTTTGCAGGGGTACACCCAATTGGCGAGCTTAGCTCGCGGTAATACCCTGGTGATCGCAAAAGGTATGGCCCAAGCAGCTGTACCGCCGATTGCCAGCTACATCCGTTCCCGGGGCGGGAACCTGAAAGTTCTAATCGGTCCTGGCACCTTGGGTCTGGTGTTCATAAGTGACATCCTGGAGCGCCTGGGAGCTCAATATGAAATAATGCCCAGGGCAGAAGACCGTAACCTTGGGCGCATCTCAGATGAAATCAATACAGGCAGCTACCATCTCCTGGTTAGCGCCGGTTCAAAGCTCCAGCATCAGGCAATCCTTAACCTGCTTAGCACTATTTCAGAAAAGGATAGGCTTGTATCACGCTTCGTGTGGGTGTCCCATCTGACTATGGCTTGCGCTGAAGGGATTTGCGGATCTTGCCTGCTGGCAGGGGTCAGAGGGTGCAAAGCCCGGTTTGATGACAGGTTTGAAGCTCATTTGCTTCACTGATGCACTTATGCGCTGGGGAGGTTTCCAATGAAAATAAGTCATGAAGTCATCATTATCGGTGGTGGATGGTCCGGCGTTTCGGCAGCCCTGGCAGCAAAAAAGGCTGGGGCAGATACCGCCCTTTGCGAGAGGACTGATATGCTTCTCGGGGCGGGGCTGGTCGGGGGCATCATGCGCAACAACGGAAGGTTCGTAGCTGCAGAGGAATGCATAGCCATGGGATGTGGCGACTTGTTTGAGCTCACAGATTCTATTTCCCGCCACCGGAATATAGATTTCCCCGGCCACCGTCACGCCAGCCTGTACGACGTCCACCTGGCAGAACCGGCCGTAAGGGCCCTGTTGGTGAAACACGGTATTACACTGTACATGCAAAAGCGGATTACCCGGGCCAAACATCAAGATGGCAGGTTGCTGGAGGTAGAATCTGACGACGGCAATATATTTCAGGCAGGCGCCTTCGTGGACGCCACAGGCTCATCAGGCCCTCAAGGGATGTGTCAACGGCTCGGCAACGGGTGCGCGTCATGCATTCAACGCTGCCCCTCTTTTGGGCCAAGGGTAAGCATTGCCAGGCTAATGGGGTTGCCTGAATACATGACTTCGCGGCGCCAAGACATACCCGGAGGAGCTATGTCAGGCTCATGCAAGATATACAAAGAAACCTTGGCACAATCCCTCAGGGAAAAACTTGATGCAGAAGGAGTGGTGATCCTACCTGTTCCACGAAATATGGTAAACCACAGTAAATTGGACTCGAAAGTATGCCAGCAGTACGCCTTACCTGAATACGCCGAATCCCTGGTCCTTCTTGACACCGGCCATGCAAAACTCATGACATCCTATTTTCCCCTTGAACACCTGAGGCAGATCCCAGGTCTGGAAAACGCAAGGTATGCCGATCCTCTCGCAGGGAGCAAGGGCAACTCTATGCGGCTTACAGCGACAGTACCAAGAGACTCCACCATGCTCGCCACCGGCGCGCAGAACCTGTTCGTTGCGGGCGAAAAGGCAGGGATATGCGTGGGCCACACTGAAGCCATTGTGACCGGAGCCCTTGCCGGCAGGAATGCGGCTTTACTCAGCAAGAAAAAGCCACTGACCCTTATCCCTGGCACACTGGCAACCGGTGACTTCATAGCATTCAGCGCGATCAATGAACGTGGAAATCCTGCTGTGCCAGGTGGCTATGGTTTGCGTGCCTCCCACACTTTCGCCGGATCTGTGTACTTTGAGCGGCTGAAAGCTTTGGGTCTCTACACCACCGATAAGGAATCCATAAGAAACCGTGTGCGGCAGGCCGGCATGGAAGGGGCGTTCCTCTCATAAGGGGCCGTTTTTGCCAAGGGGAGTTTTCCGAAGGTGGCAGGTGAGCTTTTGCGCTCACCTGCTTCTTTTGCTCTCACCTGCTTTTTGATTGATAGGCGATTCTGAACACGTCCGGTATGACAGAAACCAGGAAGATAACCAGCCACTGGACGGCACTTAGGGGCACTGTGTCGAAGAGCACACCAAGCGCTGGTATTTGGACAGTAGCCAACAGCATAAGCCAGGAAAGCGCGCACGCGCCGATCAGGTACATATTGGAGAAAATCCCGATTTCAAATGGAGAATGGGTCTCCGACCGGCAATCAATCGCAGATACCAGCTGCACTGTAACCAGGGTGGCAAAGGCCATGGTGGAAGCAGTGGGCAGGTCCCATATCCTCAACGCTTCTATGAACATGAGCAGCGTTGCAACGCCCACATATATGCCGCGCTCAAGTATCATCCGGCTCAATCCGCCGGCAAACAGACTTTCATCTGGGTCCCTGGGCGGCCTTTTCATTATTGAAGTATCCGGCGGATCCATGCTCAGGGCCAGCGCAGGCAAACCATCGGTCACCAGGTTCATCATTAATATCTGTATCGGGGTAAGCGGCATAGGCAATCCCAGCAGCACTGCAAACCCTACTGTAATCACTTCGCCAAGGTTGCACGACAGCATGTACCTGATGAATCTCCTGATGTTGTCGTAAATTGCCCTACCCGCTTCCACTGCTTTCACAATGGTAGCAAAATTGTCATCAAGCAGCACTATTGAGCTTGACTCCCTTGCAATGTCGCTGCCTGATCTGCCCATAGCCACCCCCACTGCTGCCTCTTTCAGCGCAGGCCCGTCGTTAATGCCGTCGCCTGTCATGGCTACTATATGTCCTTGTCTCTTGAGCGCCCGCACTATTTTGAGCTTGTGGGCAGGCGACACCCGGGCGAACACGTTGTGCCCTTCCACAACTGTTCCAAGCACGCTGTCAGGCATGCTGTCCAGGAGTTCTCCTGTGACTCCCTGGGCGTCCCGGGGTAAGATATGAGTTTCCCTGGCAATGCTCTCTGCGGTCTTGAGATGGTCACCGGTAACAAGCACCGTCCTTATCCCTGCTAACCTGCATTTCTCCACTGATGAAGCTGCCTCGGACCTGAGCGGGTCTGCCATGGCAAGACATCCGAGCAACACAAGCCGGTCTTCCTTATACGGACCGGCCTTTCTACCTCGCTGTTCTTGCCGCTTCGCTACTGCAAGGATGCGCATGCCCCTGGCAGCCCTGGCGTTTATCCATTCCTCCCAGGCATATGTTTCTTCTACCCCAACCTTGAGCACCCTGCCCCTGGCTTCCTGAGCAGCACACAAAGGGATAACCGTGTCCGGGGCGCCCTTTACACAAATCAGGGGCCCGCCCGGCATGTCTACCATCACACTCATCATCCTGCTTTCAGGCGTGAAAGGGTTGGTGTCAATACGGGGATACTGTGTGTCAAGGGTAGCTGGATCGTATCCAAGACTCAAGTACCCGGCTACAATCGCTTGCTCAGTGGGGTCCTCCATGACATCTGCATAATCACCGGGTGGATGCCTTGCATCCGATGCCAGCACTGCAACCTCAAGGATGTGCTCTGCAAGTGTCCGGTTCTTATGGGACCTGAAGTCTCCAAATACTGTTTCTATCCCTCCGGCACCAGGCACCCCGATTTCCACGACTTCCATCTGGTTCGTTGTAAGGGTCCCCGTCTTATCGGTGCATATCACAGTAACTGAACCCAAGGTTTCGATTGCTTCAAGTTTCCTCACCACAGCACCTTTTCTGGCCATTTCTTGAACTCCCATTGCTAGACATAGAGTCACTGTGGCAGGCAGCCCCTCGGGAATAGCAGCCACCGCTAAACTCACTGCAGTGAGAAACATGTCATGGAAAGGTATTCCCCTGAAAAACCCGATGGCAGCAAGCGCCACGCATATGCCAAGACAAGAAGCCAATAGTGCCTTACTCAGAGACTCCAACCTGGATTCCAGGGGAGTCTTTTGGCTCTCTGCAGCTTGCAGCAAGCTTGCTATCTGACCCATTTCGGTCCTCATCCCTGTGGCGGTGACAACCATAACGCCACTGCCCCTTGTCACCAAAGTACCTGAATATACCATGTTCTTCCGTTCAGAAAGCCCTGTGGCTTCAGGCAACACTGTTTCAGAATGTTTGCTAACAGGAAAAGGTTCGCCTGTGAGTATCGACTCTTCCAGTTGAAGTGACTCAGACGCCACCAGCCTGCCGTCGGCGGGCACCCTTACCCCGGGCCAAAGCAAGACAATATCCCCTGGAACCACTGTTTCAGGATGGATCTCTACTGTGGCCCCATTACGCAGCACGCAACAAACTGAAGGCGAATAAACCTCCAGCGCTTTGAGTGACTCCTCGGCCTTGTACTCCTGAACCATCCCCAGCAAGGCATTGAGGAGCACAATCGCTGATATTACCAGGGCATCAACTACTTCTCCCATGAAGGCGGAGATAGCAGTAGCTCCCAGAAGGGTTACTACCATGGGATCTGTGAATTGGGACCATAGCAACTTGAGCCATCCAGGCTTTGCCTTCTTGACGATCTTGTTCGGGCCCCACCTAGAAAGCCGCCGCCTGGCTTCCCTTGTATGAAGTCCGGTTGAAGCGTCACTTCCAAGAAGCTTCACAGCGTCTTGCCACGTGAGAGAATGGAATCGATAGGACATAGAGTGCAGGATCCCTCCACTGAGTTGTCGTTAGGGCTATCTCAAAAATCTTATGACCGGGCCACCGTAATATGTCTGAACGGTGAGTACCCAGCCGCCTGAAAAAACCCGCCCCGGAGTGAATATCCTGGAGGCAAAGGGGAAATCACTAATCCCGGGTCCATCATAGCCGGGCAAAGATCAGCCAGGGCGGAGTGGTCCTGGTTGGTCGGGCAAAGGTGGCAACACCCGCGCTAAGGTGTTGTCGCCGGCGCGAAGGTCATATTGCTTCTTGGAAAACCATGTAGTGCGGTTTAAGGGTCTGAAATTACCCTCGTAGGTAATTTCAGGCTCGGTAGAGAGGCAATATGGCTGAGCTAAGATCGTTCAAATTGCCGTATGGGTCTGGATTACCGCGAGGTAATTCAGGTTCAAAAGGTAGTTTGAATGGTCGAGCACAGGTCATCCGGTTGCGGTTCAGGATTCATAAAGCATGGGTTCTAACACCGTGGCCTGATGGCCGAAAGCGAAGGTTATGATGGGCCGGTTCCATCCCGGCGCCATCATACCTTCTCAACCACCGTTAACCCTTAGTGTCTGAAACTCCAGGATGCCTCAGTATCCTCAAACCATTGAATGTGACAAGTACAGCAGCGCCTGAGTCAGCAAGCACAGCCAGCCAGAGGGGAAGCACTCCTCCAAACACCATGACCAACGCCAAGAGCTTTATGGCAATGGAAAATGCCACGTTTTGGACAATCAAACTGCGGGCTTTCCCTGCCAAACCGATTGCCCAAGGCACAGTCCGCAGATCGTTCTTCATGAGGGCAATGCCTGCAGTTTCCAGCGCCACATCAGTGCCTTTTCCCATGGCAATTCCCACACTTGCTGCTGCCAGAGATGGGGCATCGTTAGCCCCGTCGCCTACCATGGCAACATGTTCAAACTCATCCATGAGTTTACGTATATATGCGACCTTATCCCCAGGCATAAGGCCTGCCTCTACCTTACCGATTCCGGCCTCTGCTGCCACAACGGCGGCAGTAGCCCTATTGTCACCGGTGAGCATTACAACTTCCTTACCTTTCTCAAGAAGCTCCGAAATCGCATCCCTGGCTTCAGGCCGGATTGCATCTGAAAGGCAAACAGCGCCCAAGACATCCCTTCCGCTTCCCACAAACACTACTGTCTTGCCTTGGCTCCGGAACTTATCTGCAGTCTCTTGCAGGTAGGCAGGCATATCAATTCCCAATCCTGCAAACAAGTTCTCGCTGCCCACGTATGCTGTTTCATTGTTCACTGTTGCATACGCTCCTTTGCCCCTGATTGAGGTAAAGTTCTCGCCTGGAACGAACCTGACTCCTTTAGCCTGGGCTTCGTCTACTATAGCCCTTGCCAGCGGATGCTCTGATCTAGACTCCACTGCTGCGGCAATTCCGAGCAGATCACCGGCCGTAACGGAATTGCCCGGCCGCAAGATAACTTGGTCCACAGTAAGTTTTCCCTGTGTAACAGTCCCTGTCTTGTCCATTGCCACCGCCTTTACAGTCCCTAATGCCTCAAGATATGTCCCGCCTTTTATGAGAACCCCGTTTCTCGCGGCCCTGGCAATAGAGGCTACAACCGTAACCGGAGTTGAAATCACCAAGGAACAGGGACAAGACACTATGAGTACCGTGAGTCCCCTGTAAACCCAAGGCCTCCACGCCTGGTTGAGCAGCAGGGGCACACCGGCTGCCAGTGCCACCGAAAGTACAAGCATAAGCGGGGTCCAATAGCCTGCAAAAGTATCGACTAACCTCTGGGATCTGGCCCTTTGGTGCTGGGATTGCTCAACCATGGCTATTATCCGTGCAAGGGTCGTGTCTCCTGGCATTCTGGTAACCAGGATATCAAGGGTGCCTTCACCGTTGAGGCTTCCTGCAAACACCTGGCTTCCCGGCTGTTTGTCAACGGGGATGGATTCTCCCGTTATGTGCGATTGGTCGACTGAGGACGCGCCTGACACAACTTCACCGTCAACAGGGATTTTCTCACCGGGAAACACAACCACAGTATCCCCTGGCACCACTTCCCCGGCAGCGATCACAGAAAACCGGTCACCAAGCTTTACCCGGGCGGTCAAAGGTGAAAGATCCATGATATCCCTTATGGACTTCCTGGTCCTCTCTCCCGCCTTTTGTTCCAGGTATTCACCTATACTGAAAAGAGTCAGCACAGCCGCGCCTTCGGCCCATTCGCCTAGCACCATTGCCCCGACACCGGCAACGGTTGTGAGGAAGTTAATATCTGCGCCTTTCCCAGAAACAAGCGCGCCCAAACCTGCCCTGGCAACAGGGACGCCGGCAGCCACCGCCGCAATCATGTATGGGATTTTATAGGCTGAATACCCAAGACGGCGCAGGACAAAACCGAACACGATTCCAATGATTCCGAGAAGCGGTGGCAGAAGTTCTCTTACGCTACCGCGCTCCCCTTCCCTATGGGCAAGGGTGATAGCATGGCTATGATTACAGTCGCAACCGCTTTCATAAACATGTAGATGTGTGTGAGAATGGTGTAGCTTGCCGCGTCCTTGGCTGCAGCTGCACATCTCTGCAGCATTTGTTCTCTTGCGCATCTGCTATCACGCCTTTCAGTCCGGATTCCTGTTAACCGTGTTGTGCATGCTGGAAAGCTTCGTCCAGAAGCCTTACCACGTGCTCGTCGTCAAGGGAGTAATATACCCTCTGGCCCTCTCTTCTGCTCTTGACCAATCGTGACGCACGTAAAAGCCTCAGATGATGAGATATATTCGAAACCGAGGCATCTAATGCACCGGCCAGATCGTGAACGCACCATTCACCTTGGGATAGGAGCCACAGTATTGACACCCTGGTCTCATCTGCCATGATCTTGAAAATTGACACCACATAATTCATGTTAGGCACCCGGCAAGCTTTGCCGCCTGATCCCTGGGACATTATGTACACCCCCCTATAACTAATTATTGATCATTTATTCAAATATTCAATACCCTTTGCCGGTTTTTTGTTCTCTTTTGCTATTGAAGGTATCCGCTAGTTCGCCGGAGAAATTGACCCAACGGAAGTGTCTTCACAGAAAATGCCACGACAAGGAGGTAGTCACTCACTTGGGTACTGAAAAGCGGCCACTCAACCCTGAAGACATCCTTAGTTTCACATGTGTAGGCGACCCGCAGTTGTCACCAGACGGCAACAGGCTAGCTTATGTTAGGCAGACATTTGACCAGGACACCCATGAGTCCAAGACTGACATTTTCGTAATAGATTTGACACGCGGCACCAAGACACAGCTCACCAATTCAGGCAAGGACCGGTCCCCGAGATGGTCTCCTGCAGGAGACAGGATAGCTTTTGTCTCATCCCGGTCGGGGCGAAGCCAGATCTGGATAATCGATGTTTCAGGCGGGGAAGCATGGCACCTCCCTACAAAAGAGGAAGTTCAGGGATCACCTGTATGGGGTCCCGGCGGAACCCGGATCTTCTTTAATGCAAGCGCTTTTTCAAAGCCAGATGAGTGGGTTCCGTATCCAGGAAGCCCTGAAGGCGACCGTCAACGTGCTGAAGAATATGCGCGCAGGATGCTTGAATCTAAAGACAAGAATGCACAGGGCAAGAACAGGGATGAAAAAAAGAAAAACGAAGTCAAGGTGATTACCAGGCTGCGGTACCGTTTTGACGGGGTAGGCTACTTCGGTGACCTGCGTAGACAGGTGTTTTACGTAGAAGTGCCTGACACTCCCCCTGGGACAACTGAACCAGATGCAGTCCAGCTTACAGTCGGCGACTTTGACCACAGCCCGCCTTCGCCTTCACCTGACGGTAAGTGGATTGCAGTTGAAGCTTTCCGGTCAGGGGATGCAGATTATGTAACCAGGAGCCAAGTTTGGGTTTTCAATGTAGAGACCAGACAGCCCCACCTCTTATACGATGCCCCGGGGCCCGTGTATAACCTCCAGTGGTCTCCTGACGGCCGCATGATCGCCTTTTACGGGCACGACAGCGCCAGGGGTGTATCTACCAAGACTGATCTTTATGTGGCCTGCCTTGACGGCCGCCCCGAATCACTCTCAAGTGAAGGCAAACCGGCTCCATTGGGTCGTGAAAACATCCACAACCTGACCCAGGGTACCGGCTTGCACGCAGGGATGATGGTAGGCTCCGACATAGGCTTCAGAGGCGGTTCAACCCTTTACTGGGACGGGGGAAAACTTTACTTCTGCGCCAGTGAACGCGGGGCTGCTTACCTGTACTCGACGACCCCGGCTCAGGGCCGGTGGGACGTTCAGCGCCTATTGGGCTCCGCTGACGTTGCCATCTCCGCGTTTTCAGTTTCAGGCGGCACGGTTGTTGTGAAACAGTCTACCCTTCTCCAACCTGAAAACCTGTTTCTGGTGGAGACGGGAGACAGCCATCAGGGTACTGCGCTAGAACAACTCACCTTTGAAAACCATGAACTCATGGAGCAGGTTGAACTAGGTGCATGGGAGAAGTTCAGCTATAAGTCTCCTGACGGCCAGGAACTTGACGGCTGGCTGATATACCCGGCAGGGTTCGAGCCTTCCCAGGTGAAGGCAGAACCAGGCAAGTACAGTTTCCCCTTGGTGGTTCCGGTACATGGAGGGCCTCACAGCGCCTACGGCTCAGCTTTCATGTTTCATGGACAGATGTTCGCAGGGCGCGGATACGCAGTAGCGTATTTCAACCCCAGGGGAAGTGCCTCTTACGGACAGGATTTCATGGATTGCATTGACGGTAAATGGGGCGACAAGGACTACCTGGATGTAATGTCAGGCGTGGAAGCTGTAGTATCAAAAGGGTTCATTGATGAATCCAATATGTTCATTCACGGGTGGTCTTACGGCGGGTACATGACAACGTGGGTGGTGACCCAGACTGGCTTGTTCAAAGCAGCATGCGCCGGGGCGCCTGTTACCGACATGTATGCCGGCTATGGCACTTCTGACATCCTGTGGGCTGACGAGCGTGAATTCGGCGCCAAGCCGTGGGAAGACCCGCAGACCTTGCTCAAGAGTTCACCCCTTAACTTCGTGGCTAATGTGTCTACGCCAATCCTGCTCATGCACGGTGAGAACGACTTGCGCTGCCCTGTGTTGCACACTGAAGAGTTCTACACTGGGCTCAAGAGGCTTGGAAAGACCGCAGTGATGATACGCTACCCAGGCGAGTTCCATGGTTTGAGCAAACCGGTCCACAGGATAGACAGGCACCAACGCCTCCTGGCATGGTTTGAGTATTACCGTTCTCAATAGTCTAACACGGCCAGGTATATGGTTAGGCCCAGGGCGCCTATCCTGCGCTCTGGGCACACTGATCGTCAGGGTGATGTTTCAGCTTGCTCAGGCAAAACAACCAGGTCGTATGTACCGGAAAACGCTTCTGCAAGCTTGTCCAGTTGGCGTTCAGGCACTGCGATGGTGTCTGCCTGGCCGTCTGAAACGTATCTCGACCCGGAACTGTCAAGATAATCGAGCCATTTGGACAGTTCTTCTTCTGACCCGCGGATCCTGGGAATAGCAGCCCTATTGAAAGATACATGGTATGGCGAAAGGGCCGGTTCTGCCCCGACCAGGAGCACCCCCAGGTTCTCATAGGCAATCCCCTGGTATTCTCCTGCCATAAGGTACTGTTTATTGGCTGGATCCCTGGGATAGCTGCCGTAGGGCAGAGCTAATGACAGGGGCCTTTGCCCTGTGAGCTTCTGGATTTCAGCTGACAGTTTGCCCAATTCCATCTGAATCATATCAGCCGGCACATCCCGTAGGTTCCTGTGATTATAAGTATGGTTGCCTATCTCCATTCCACACTCAAGCAAGAAATTGAGCTTGGCATGCACTTCATCAGGGACTTCAAAAGGAGCAGGAAAATCCACGAAGAAGCTAGCGGCATGCCCGAAATCAGGGTGCTCCTGGGAGAACTCCAGGAGGATCCCCACAGCCGAATCAGGATCAGGCACTTTGTGCTCCAGGGGTTTCCTCGCCCCTTGGTCCTCAGCGTATTTCCTGGTGACGAACCTTAGTTGGCCAATGGTGGCATCGTCAAAAGTGATTACCAGAGGGCTTGTACCTGCCGGCAAATCTATCTCGCCCCTCAGGTAAGCTTGGAGCGGCACCAGGCTATAACCGAGTTCGTAATAGCGCTCAAGATCGCGCCTGAAGTTGTCAGGAGTCCTCACCCACTCTGATTCCGGTTCGCCTATAACGTGGTACATGATGATAGGAACCTTGCCTAATTCATTGGGCCTTTCAGCCAACCGGGACAATTTCGCCGCACGCTTCTCCTCAAGAGGGGAAAGTTGCGGCCCGGCAACCGGCGGGTCCGGCTCTTGGATTTGTCCTGGTTCTTCACCTGGAACAAGCCCGTTGCCTAACCCAAATATCCCGATGAACCCCAGGGGCTTGGCAACAAACAGCACTACAATGCCCAGGGCGCAAACTGCAATAGTATTCCAAGTGAGGGGCCTGGTCCTCCGGTTCCTACACCTCTTGTGGTTTTTCTGAGAAGAATTCATCAAATTCCTCCGGATTGGGTTTGGCAGCATCCGCCTGCATATTTATCCGACGCCTGCTCGTGCAGGAAGTTCCCTGTTTACCACAAATTTCGACATTTTGCCCGGTTAGGATTACGCTAACCCCTGGGAGTCTGCCGCCGGAAAACAACAGCTTTTCTTCTGCCTTGATGAGGTATAATCGACAAGACGACAAAACAAAGGAGCGTTTATGATTGCCTGAACCTGTAGCGATAGACCTTGGATTTATCCAAATACGATGGTATGGGATAATGGCCGCAGCCACAGTCCTGGGTGGCCTGAAGCTTGGCCGCTACTGGGCGTCATATTTTTCACTGGACCCAGACACTTTTGACAGTATTGCGCTTGTGTGCATCCCTTCGTGGATAATTGGTGCCAGGGCTGCCTACGTCCTTGCGAACTACTCTTATTACACCGGCAGGCCATGGGATATGTTCCGTATCAGCCAAGGTGGTTTGGCTTCCCAGGGCGGTCTGCTGCTTACCTTTGTCGTGGCCTGGCTCTCCGCAAGGTTCAAGAACATCTCCTTTTGGGCACTGACAGACTCGCTGGCCCCGTCTTTTGCCATGGGCCATATATTCATACGGCTGGGCAACTTCGCCAACGGCGAACTGTGCGGTGCGCCCACGGGCTTGCCATGGGGGATGGTTTTCCCGGGAACATTTGAACCACGCCATCCCAGCATGCTTTATGAAGGGGTAGGTGCAGTGCTGGTATTGGCGCTGTCAATTGTCTGGGCACAGCGAAGGCGCTTTGAAGGGGAAGTGTTCTTGAAAACACTGATTGCCATATCTGCCCTCCGCTTCCTGGTTGACTTCACCCGTGAACTGCCTCATGGGCATAAGCTTGCAGTAAGCCAGATCGTAGCACTTGCTTATGTAGCCATTGGATTGGGCCTCCTGTACAGACACTGCAAAACCTCAGTGTAACAGCACAACTTCCGCAACTCCGCAGCGCTAAGAGGTAAACTTTTCGCCATGCTTCTCCGATTCTAAAGGTTAGTAGAAAAGCGAGTCCATGGCAAGGAGATGATTCAGATCAACAAACTACTCACCACCAGAAATAGGATCTTGATCATAGGGCTGGTAATATCTCTAGCCCCTGTAATAATCCTAGGCACTGCTGTTTACACAAGTGCCAGGAAGCACCTGGATGAATCATCAATAACAGCCCTAAAGGCGTTTGCCGAGTCCAAGGCGCGCGAAATGAATGGTGAAATATACGAGGATATAACTTCTGACCGTCTTGAGGAAGTTGTAAGCACTGGCCTACACCATGTTGGAAACACCGCAAACGCCTATCTCGTCGATGGGGACGGCAACTTGCTAGCCGGCGAAGAACGGTCACCTTGGCCTGAAGTTTCCTTGCTTGAAGCTATCTTGACAGGAAACACTGACTTCTCCCGGTTAGAGAAATACACAAGCCTGGCAGGCGAAAAGGTAACCGGGTATGCCACTGTAGTCCAAACTGGCGGCCGGTTTTACGGGCTTATCGTTGAAATAGGCGAAACTGAACCTTTTGCTCCTCTGGCAGGATTGCGAAGATCCATCGTTCTGGTAAGCTGCCTTGTGATCGTTGCAGTGGTGATAATAGGAAATACGCTGGCGCAAGCTTTCCTTTCACCTCTGTTTGCTGCAACAGATATGATCCAAGACCTGGCTGACGGCGGAGGGGACCTCACCCGGCGGCTGGAGGTTGACTCTGCCAGTGAAACGGGAAAACTGGCAGCCTCGTTGAACAAGTTTCTTGATTACATCTCAGAGATTATGAGAAACATCACTGTTGCTGCAGACCACTTGGCTGCTACCAGCCAGGAATTATCAGCTACCTCAGAGGAGTCAACCAGCATCGCAGAACAGATCGCTGAAACCGCACTCCAACTAGCGTCAGGCGCTGCAGAGCAAAGCGAGACTGCAGCTGAAACTGCAGCTGCCACAGAGAACCTGTCAATGGCCGTAGAAAAAGTGGCAGTGGGCACACAGGCGCAACACGGTGCAGTCGACACTATTGCTGCGATAATCTCAGGATCCAATGAGGTTTTCTCAGAGGTGCTGGAGGCATTGGAAAATGTTCAGACAGTGGCCAGCGACAACACGGCAGCGGCAAGCAAAGCTGCAGAGTCCATCCAGGTGCTTACTTCCAGCATGTCCAATATACAGTCGGCTAATGAAAGTGCAGCTTCCCAGGTTGTTGAGCTCCGTGACCTCTCTCAAAACATAAGGCAGATAGTATCAGTGATCGATGACATCGCCTCGCAAACCAACCTCTTGGCGCTTAACGCTGCAATCGAAGCAGCCAGGGCAGGCGAACACGGGAGAGGGTTTGCAGTGGTAGCAGATGAAGTGCGCAAACTTGCTGAAAGGTCCCTTGCAGAAACTAAGAACATAAGCGAACTGATTAACAGGGTGGCATCATCTATAGAACACACTGTCGCCAGCATAGAGCAGAGCACTCAGGAAATACAAAAGGGTACTATAGTTGCTGAGAATGCAACCGTGGTATTGGTTGAAATCAGCGAAGCAGTTTCGGGTACCCAGGAAGAAGTAAGCAAACTGCTGACTTCCTTCGAGAAACTTAAACACGCATCTGCACAAACGCATTCAGCGGTAAGTGACATTGCAACCTATGCCAACGAGAACCTGTCGGCAGTTGAAGCAATGGCAATCAGCGCAGACGAAGTCAAACGCCTTGTTGAAAATGTAGCAGCAGTATCGGAAGAGAGTGCCGCAGCTATTGAGCAAGTGGCAGCGTCAATCAGGGAAATGGCTTCGGCCAGCGATCAAGTGTCCTCTTCAGCTCAGGACCTCGCAGGCCAGGCTGAAACCCTTCAAAACATAGTAGGGAATTTCAAAATATAGGCTCGTGCTAAGGGAAGAGAAGAGGCTGGAAAGCTTCTTATCTTCCCTTTCATTAACTTCGTCTTTCCTCTCCACCCCATTGTTCCCTGGCTTTCATAACCGCTTCCCAGCTGCTGTAGAGTTCGGCCAACTTCACACGTACCTGTCCCCACTCCCTTAGAGGTATATCACCAGATTGGGAGTAAGTATCAGGATCAGCCAACACTGAAGCCAACTCTTGCTCCCGCTCCTCAAGCCGGCTGATCTCAGATTCAATCGCTTCAATCCTGGCATCGAGTTCGGCAATTTCCCTGGCAGCAACTTCTTGCCCTGAAGAAGCAGCTGTCGCAGGCTGCGGTTTCCGGTTGTGAGTTTCCCGCCTGGATGCGCTTTCTTCCTCCCCAAAGCCTTCAGCTTCCTCACGGCTTTGTTTGAACGCAGAGTAGTTGCCTTCAAAAACCGTCACAGCGCCGTCTTCAAACCACAAGAGTTTGGTAGCAATCCGGTCTATGAAATACCTGTCATGGGATGCGAAAACAATAGTGCCTTGAAAATCTGCCAAAGCATCTTCGAGGGCCCTCCTTGAAGGCAGGTCCAGGTGGTTGGTAGGTTCGTCCAGCAGCAGTACGTTTGCGTCTGAGTACACCAGCCTCAGTAGAGCTAACCTTGATTTCTCCCCTCCTGAAAGGTTACCGGTTTGCTTCTTTACATCATCCCCTGAAAACAGAAACCTGCCGAGCAAATCCCTGGCTTCTGCGTGAGGCACTCCAAGAGACATGACTTCGTCAAGCACTGACCTCTCAGGTGAGCCAAGAACAAAATCCTGAGCGTAGTATGCTTTTCGTACACCCGCTCCCCATTTTACAATTCCTTCATAAGGCTCTATTCCCATGAGGCATTTGATGAAAGTGGTTTTCCCACATCCGTTAGGGCCTACAAGGGCAATCCGTTCACCCCTAAACACAAGCAGGTCAATACCGCTGAACAACATCCGGTCAAACCCCTTGGAGAATCCTTTTAGCAGTAGCACCTCCCTGCCTGTAGCGCTGCTGGGCGTGAGCTTCAATTTGAGCGTGGCATGCTGTTTCGGCTTGTCTACCAGTTCGAGCCGCTGGAGCATCTTTTCCCTGCTCCTTGCCTGTCCCGTCCTTCGCGCATTTGCTTTCCATTTTTGGATAAACAGCTGGGTCCTCTTGATGAGTTCTTGCTGCTCTGCGTATTCCTGCGCCTGACGCTTGAGGAGCTCCTGCTTCTGCTGGATGAAAGCGGAAAAATTACCACGGTAGGGCGTCACTTTCCCTGCTTCAACTTCCCAGATCCTGTCCACCAGCGTATCGAGAAACCGCCTGTCGTGGGAGACGATTACCATAGCTCCGGGATAACGGCTCAAGAATGACTCGAGCCATTCCACCCCTCCAATATCCAGGTGGTTGGTAGGCTCATCAAGCAGCAATACATCAGGCTGTGACACCAGTAGTTTAGCAAGGTTCAACCTTACTTTTTGCCCACCGCTAAGGTCCTTTGCCATAGCCTGCCATGTGTCTTCGCGCAAACCTAGCCCGGCTAGGATTGCAGCAATCTCATGTTCAAGGGCGTAACCGTTCAAAGCCTCGAACCTTCCCTGGGCTTTGGCATATTCCCTGAGAAGCGCTCCAGTATCACCTATGCCGGAAGCAGCCATCTTGGTTTCGAGTTCCCTCATCTTCGAAGCTGCCTGAAGCACTTCAGGTTTGCCTGCCATAGCTTCTTCAAACACGGTAGACGTGTAATCAGGGAGCCCCTGTGAAAGATAGCCCAAACGCACACCTGACGCTTTGTGAATCTTGCCTGAATCAGGTTCTAATTCTCCAGCGATGACCCTCAACAGGGTAGATTTGCCTTCACCGTTACGCCCTACCACACCGATCCTGGCTCTTGCGGGCACTGAAAGGTTGACTGAAGAAAATATGCAGCGGGCTCCAAGATAACGTGAGACTCCGGTGATATCGACAAGTGCCATTTAGAAAACCTCCCTGGTAAACATGTGTTCGCATTCAAGGGCATAGTGGTCAGTCAAACCGCTGATTCCGTATCAGGTAGCCCTGAAAGCTACACATCCAGGTAAGGCTCCTTTCAAAAAATCTAGGATGGGTGATACTCAAGTGTACGCCTTGATACTACCATCCTAGCCCATATGAGTCAATCTAAGACGGTGACTCAAACCTCTGCAGCTCTTGCCGTATTACCCGCAGGTCCTCAAGGAACTTGTCAGCTTCCCGCCGGACGTGGTCCAAGAGCAGCGGTGAAGACACGGCGCTCAGTATCCTGCATTGAAGCAGTAGTTCGAAAGCTTGGGCTTTCAGATCCCGCAATTCCCGTACAAGTGGTTCTATCTCCTCTGCGAACCTTATTGCCCGGTTGAAGTAATCCGGCCGGACTTCTGACATGGACCGTAGTTCCCTGGCAGTCTCAAGGGCATCGGAAAACCGCGTTTCCAGATTTTCCAGGACCATTACCAGTGCCCGCTCTGACGGATCTAAGAGTTGCCTGATGAAATCAATGTGCTCCCTCATGATACGCAGCCAGAACACTAGGGTGTCAATCAACTCGGCAAGCAAATTGGGCCCAGGCGGTGTCAACCTGCCTGTTCTCAGCAACTCCAGGAAACGCACTGCTTCCCTTCTTATGTGATCGATGAGAAGCGGAAAAAGGTTGGCGTACATCTCACATTGAATCTGCATCCTGAGAACCCGCTCTTTGAACTCAATCAGTTCTGATACTGTCGCGGCGATCTCTTGTGCCAGCCTGGAGTCAAGGTTCCTGCGCGCCATAAGCTCTGTTTCAAGCGCCGAAAGTTCATCAAAAAGAGTTTGAGCTTCGTTGATCAAATCCGTCCGGTCACATGGCAATCCCAGCTTTATGAAAAGCGCATGTTCCTTGAATATCCTTATCCAAAACCGGCTCTCTTGCAAAAGGTCGATCCTCCCGTCACCCCTGCCGTTAGGCACGGCGATTCCCCCTTTCGTTCTAATCTTTCTATTATATGAAGGGGCTGAATGTTATGACAACCAGGTGCGATGACACCCATATGGTTCTTCTGCTATGATATTGACAGCATTGGCCTGCATAGCCGCGTCCGGATTTCATGGCAAAGGAGAGGTTAGTTGAAGAAATACGGTAATAAGAAACTGACTCAGGTGAATCTCGTGCCTTCAACCCTGTCGAAACAAGAGTTTGAAAAGGTGTACTCCCTGCTTGACGTAAGCCCCCTGGAGTTTGACTGCGGAATGCTATGTGCAAGCTTGTGCTGCTGCGAATATGAGCCAGGTGTTGGGATGTACCTTTTGCCAGGTGAAGAACAAATGTTTACCATGGAAGAGCCATGGCTAACCTGGGCTTTCGTCAAAGCCAGTGAACACAGTTTTCCTCCTGACTGGAAGGGGGACGTAGCTTTTGTGAAGTGTAATGCTACCTGCCCCAGAGATAAGCGGCCGGTTCAGTGCAGGGCTTTTCCGCTCATGCCTTATCTAACCCATGAAGGCGAGCTTCAGGTGAAACTGGATACACTTTCAGGAATCCTTATATGCCCCATGATAAAACAAGCTGACACATACCCTGTGAGGCCCGAGTTCTATACGGCGGTCCGATCAGCATGGAACATCCTCATAAAGGACCCACTTATACGCAGCGACGTGTGGCACCAATCAAGACAGCTGGACGAAGAAGAATCCTCTGTGTGGCGTGGCCTCCTAGGGTGGTAATGCTACCAGGCCTTCACGGGAGCATGATCTAGCGGGGATACTTAAGTCCGGTCCAGCGCTGTAAATCAGGTCTTTTCCGGCGCTTCGCTTCCATTTCTTTGCCGTTTGGCGCATAATACTCCCAAGAAGCTGACGAGATCTAATTTGGGGGAGTGAATCAGGTGAAGGAACTCAAAGGAACCCGTACGGAGAAGAACTTGATGGAAGCTCTTGCAGGCGAGTCCCAAGCATTCAGCAAGTACATGTTTTTTGCTGGAGTTGCCAAGAGAGAAGGGTATCATCAAATCGCCGCAGTCTTCGAAGAAACTGCCTTCAACGAAAAGGAACATGCAAAAGTTTGGGCTAAGAAGCTGGGTCTCATTGGAGACACCAGAGACAACCTGAAGCATGCTGCAGAGGGCGAAAACTACGAGTGGACGACCATGTACAAGGACTTCGCCGAAGTGGCAGACGAAGAAGGCTTCCCGGAAATAGCCAAACTGTTCCGTGAAGTAGCATCAGTTGAAGTTGTCCACGAGGAACGCTATAAGAAACTCCTTGAACGGGTAGAATCAGGTACTGTGTTCAAGAGGCCTGAACCCATTAAGTGGCATTGCAGAAACTGCGGATACATATACGAAGGTACCGAAGCGCCTGAGGTTTGCCCGGCGTGCGACCACCCGCAGAGCTTCTACGAGCCTACACCGGAAAACTACTAAACTCCCGGGTTTAGTTATGTATGTTACAGGAGGAGGCCGCTTGGGTCTCCTCCTGTGCATTTTGCTGCGCCTGTGCTGTCTAGTGCTGTCTAGTGCTGCCCGTCTACCTGGTGCTATGCCTGCCCGGTACCCTATTACCATTTGGTGCGTTCCACAACAGATGACTCTGCTATGACAATCAGTGTTACCCCGCTTTCGAGGCCAGGTATCCATCTTAGGAAATATGTGTCCACCACCACGTATGCCTCTACAATAACAGCCGGCGCGTCTCTGGCCGAGTTGTCAACAGTTGCAGTCACTTTAACATCGCGGAACAGGTTCTCCATACCCCACAGGTTATCTCTTGTATACTCAATAGCTTTTGCCCTGCCCCTCTCTTCGTCTATGAACACAATTCCTTGTGCCAGCAAGTCCCAGTCAAGTTCCTGACATCCGGCAAGAGCACCCAAGTCGCAAGCAGCTTGGGCTAACCGCCTTGCTGCGAATATCACGCCCAAGTCTGCAACAATCCCAAGGCTCAGAACCGCTACCGGCAGAAACAGGGCGACCAAGGCGATTACTGCGCCCTTCTCGGAACTCAACCCAGATAAACTTCGTGCGAACCAGGAACGTCCTTGCTTCTCCAGCCTGTATTCCCTACCTGGGGACAAACTCACTCCGGGTCACCGCCTTTGCTCTTAGGGTGACTCTGCTTCCGGCAATAACCGAAACTACAGGCGACTTCACGCGGTAATCATAAGATAGGGTCACGTTTATGTCTGTACCGTATATAGCTTGCTTGGGAAACACGATCAGTTCTAAGAGATCCGGTTCAAGCCCTGTGGATTCAATCACCGAACCAGCCCGCTGTATTGCGTTCCCTACAAAACCTCCCTCAACTGCACAGATCCTTGCTATCTCCCTGGCAGCTGACGCAAGCGCCAGCTTTGCGTTAAGTACCAGTCCCAGTTCAAGTATGGCAAACAAGACTAGAATAAGGGTGAACAAGACCAGTACAAACTCTGCAATCGCTTGTCCCGATTCATCACTGGTTGCATATATTACGTTACGTCTCGATCCTTTCAAACCGGCCACTTGGGCACCTCCGGTTCAAGGTCATTGGGTGGGGGCACCTTCGATCCCTCTAATTATCTGATCCAGCTTGAGTTTGAGTGCATCAGTCAGCTCCCCCAAGATCGCAATCAGCGCAACCACTACAACTGCCAGCAATATTGCATATTCGGCGATAGTGGCGCCCCGCTCTTCGCTGAAGAAGCTTTTGAGCCAGTCTGCAGCCTTTTTTCTAAGAATTAGTGCTCTTACGTATATCTCCAACACGGTTATCCACTCCCCGCTTACATGCTCATTTGACTGAAATCCCGACATATGGGATGTATCTGTGCCTGGCATACCGTTGAGCTGAGTTACCATCCGGTTGCTATAAACGAAAGCACATGAGGCATTACTGAAATAATCAACACGGGAGGTAACAGGAAGATAACAGTGATAACAGACAGTTTGACCGGAAGCGAATTGATCTTGCCTTCAAAACGCTGCTTTTCAATGGTGTAATATTCAGCCGCCAAAGCTTCAAGTACGTTGGAAACAGGCGTACCAAGCACTTCAGCCTGGGTAAGGGTAGCTCTCAGCCGTCTCGCGGCGCCAATGCCCTCTTCCTCTATTGCAGACAAGGCTGCAGGCAGTGACATCCCGCTGTGTATCCTAACAACCACTTTTTCAAGGAATTCCCTCAAAGGTCCATACGTCTTGCCCGCACATATCTCGAACGCATGCAGAACGTCCATGCCCGCTGATACCGCCACAGCCATACCTTCAAGCAGGGTAGGCCATTGGGCCAAAATAGCTTCTTCGCTGCTTCTGCGTTTAGAATTCCTGACAAGCAAGTGTAACAGGGCATCACTTGCATACCTCAATCTTGCAGGTCTGTCTGCCAGACGGCTGTGTTTGCGGTAGAGCGTCAATCCGCCCACCACCCATGCGGATATACCTAAACTTCCGGCAATAAGCTGGATATCCCTCACGAAGCCTTCCTACCCCTTTCAGCTTTCATCTGATACCTTGTATGGGCGGAAACAGGAAACACAGAGCGCAAAGACATCCTTATCAAAGCCCCTCCTAGCCCCCAAAGCACGACCCCTGCGATAATCAGGAGTCTGCCTTCTTGCGAAGCTGCAAAAGTTCTAATCAAGTTTGGATCGTGCTGAAACATGAAAAGCCCGATGAGCCACGGTAGAGCCAAGAGGAGCCACGAGGTGATTCTTGCTTCTGACAGCCTGGCATCAACTTCACCCCGGAACACACGTCTTCTTCTCAGTATTTCAAAGGCCCGCCATAGCAGACTCCCGGTATCGCCACCGCTTATTGAACCGATTTCCAGGATGGCGGCTATCATGGACAATTCACCGTCCCCGTCAGCCACCATCTCCATGGCTTTTGTGATGGGTACTCCCGTTTCATAAAACTTATAGGCCTTAGCAAGCTTCTTATGTGCACTGGATGTGCCATCCTGGGAAACTGAGCGGATAGCTTGCACCAGGGTATTTCCTGCGCGCACCTGAAAAGCCAGGTCTGAGCATATCTCATCCCATGGAATATCCCTGGGTTTCCGGCACCAGGCGCGCTTTCTGAGGCCTGTCAGGAGTGCAGCAGTTCCTCGTACACCATCTTCATGCTTTTGTCCGAGTGCCCGTGGCAATCCCCACACCGGTGCCTTTTGCAGGTCCAGCCCGATCAAAGCCGCGGTAACGCCAAGGCCAATCGAAAACAGGAGTTTCACGTTACTCCCTCCTCGACCAGGGCCTGACAACGCCCCTCGCCCACTTTCTCCGCGAACCACGATGGAAAATCCAAACGCAGCCCGTCTCCCCGGCGGTACACATGGAAGTGGGTAAGACCTTTCCCGGGCTTATTGCCCACTAATGAAACCCCTGATACCACCCTGTGTCCGGCTGAGGTTTTCTCCAGATGTACAATCACGTCAACCCCTATGCCAATCCACGACCTGAGTATATCCACAGGCACGCCTTCTTCTGCCATCAGTGCCATGCCTACCATCCTTTCCAGGCAATCTGCAGCAGAATTTGCGTGGACGGTTGAAAGACAGCCTTCATGCCCGGTGTTGCAAGCCGAAATCAAGTCGAAGGTTTCCTTGCCCCTGCATTCCCCTATGATGAGCCTGTCCGGCCTCATCCGCAAGGCATTTCTCAGAAGATCCCTTATAGATACTTCCCCTTTGCCCTCCATGTTCTTGGGGCGGGCTTCAAGGTACACAACATGATGGTCAGGAATTCTTATCTCGGCCGAGTCTTCTATCACTATGATGCGTTCGTCCGGCGAAGCAGCATTGGCTAAAACGTTCAGAGTCGTGGTTTTTCCGCTTCCTGAACCGCCTGACACCACAATATCAAGTTTGGCCTTAACGCAATTCTTCAAGAAACTCGCAGCGCCTGGTTCAAGCGTCCTGCCTTCTACGAGCTGGGACAACTCAGTATAGCGCCGGGGGAAGCGCCTGATCGTAAGCACAGGCCCATTCAAAGCAAGAGGCGGGATTATTGCATTTACCCTGGATCCGTCCGGTAGCCTGGCATCTACATACGGCATGGAGACATCTACCCTTCTTCCTGCGCTTTGGACAATCCGGTTTATGATGTCCAAGAGGTGCCTGTCGTTTTGGAATTTGATTGGCGTAGCTGCCAACATCCCATGCTTTTCTACAAACACCTCCTGGGGACCGTTAACCATGATTTCGGTTACTGATTCATCATCCAGCAACTCATCAAGCGGCCCCAGGCCGCAAATCTCCTGAGCTATGCGCTCAGCCAGGTCTTGCCTGGTGAGCTTTGGAACATACAGTTCCGAAGAGATGATTACGTTGGATATCAAGGTAACGACTTCTCTTCGCTTGTCCCGCGACATCCTGGCTTCTATGATAAGGTCTGGGTAATTCTCCAACATTTTCTCCCTGACCTCCTGGGTCACGTCTTCAAAGCACATTTCCCTGGCCTCGCTGTGGGTGGACAACAATCCGTATGGCTCTCGCTCAAGCTTGTCAAGGATACTCACCAAAAGCGGAACCTCCTTGTTTTGTTTTGTCTCTTCTCCATGTCTGGCAGCGGTAAACCGGGGGATACTTCCGACAACAGTCTCCATATCGATGAAGCGATTTCAGTTTTCCCGGACAGCACAACCGGCCTCCCCTGGAACAATGACCTTTCAACGGTCTTCCGGTCATCAGGTACTACTGAGGCCAGTCTCTTCTCAAGATACTCCTCGACTTTGCGCTCAGATAAGGGAGCATCTTTTGAATCCCTATTAAGGACCACGTGTACTGAGCTATCCTGAATGCCAAGCTTCCGGAATATGTCAAGGGCTACCTTGCCCTGCTTCAAAGCGCATACATCCTGGGTAATCACGAGCACTATGGCTGAGGCTGCGTCGACAGCTTCACCTAACAGGTCACTGGTTATATCAGGAGCAGTATCGATGTACACAAGCCCCCATCTCCGTGCCGCAAGGGAGAGCAACTGCTTTACATGTTCAACTCCGATCAGGGCGGAGAGTTCAGGTCTTCTCGGGCCGCAGATCACGTTAAGGCGCGAAGGGGCGTATTTCTGGGTGTAACGGTCCAACCCGTCAGGCCTTAACCTTGGCAGTTCTGGCAGCATTTCGATGATAGTTGGACCGTCTGAAAGGTCCAAGTAGGTGGCGACGTCCCCGGAATACACATCCAGATCTATGAGTACTGCCTTCCCTTGGGTGGCCATTGCTGCAGCACACGCCAGGTTAGCTGATATGAAGGTCTTGCCCACACCGCCTTTAGGGCTCCATACCACTACTGTTTGTGAAGTTATTACGCTAGTGGCCGGTGTGTGTGCCCCGTTCCGGGGTACGCTTTCCCCTAGAACGGTTACGGCAACATGAGGAAACGCCTTTCTGAACCGTGCGATCCACTCATCCAGGGATTCCCCACGCGGCGATAGCTGCCTGTCGACGACGATTTCGTCAACGTTAGTTTCTGCTGCCACGTACTCGACCAGGGCCGGGTCTTTGAGAACACCCACTATCCTTGCATCAGGCTTTTCACGTCTGATCGCTTGTTCACAACGGGAATCACCCGCAATCAATACCGAAGTTCTTTGAGTCATTTCCCAGGCCAAACCTCCGAATCAACCGGTATACCGTTCCCTGCCGTGTTCCAAGGCACCAGAGCCAGATAAATGCTGCCTGTTTCCAAGTAGTGAGCGATCTCTGCGCATGTCCCTGGCGGTGCTGCGATTACAACGCCTTTGAACTCACCTGATTTGTCATGGATGACCCTGACTACCCTGGCTCTGCCCATAACGGTGACAGCACCGTGAAGATCACCGGGTTGGTAAACACTTGCGCCCCTGGCAGACCAGATGAGATCTACCCTGTCTCCTGGATTGATTAAGCCGCCTACTGCGCGGGAGGCGTCGGCAGGTACGAATATTGCACGTTCTTCGACGGGAATTTCAATGGATATGCCAGGCTGACTTCGTGAAGACATGACATGGCCTGCCAAGACGATTTGGCCTGCAAACAGTGGGCAAATTGTGTAGTTTCCTATCAAATCTTCTGGTTTGCGGATACTCTCTGGATGTATGCCCTTCAGAGGTAGGTCGACAACCTTTATGTCTGATACAGAGATCTTCTGGTATGGCTCCAAGTGGCGGCTGGCCACAACCACCTTTTCCGTCTTTACGTAGACCGAAAGCAGTTTGTAAGATAAGGCGAACACTGAGAGTCCCAAGACAAGGGCAATCAGCAATGGTTTGTGCCTTCTTGCCAGTGATTTCAGCAGACAACTACCTCCTTATGCGTGGCCGTACCAGGTCATTGGGTCGACTGCGAAGGGCGCCGGTGGCGACAGTTTTTGGGCATCGCCGGAATGCCGTATGTGTGCTGCAAGGTCCCCCCTTTCTCCGGCAGAGATAGTACTGATGACCCGGCACGGCCACTTACAAGTATTGCCAGGCTCTTCCAGAATATAACATATTTCCCATCCTGTCAACACTTTCCAGAAATATTTCCATGAACAGACATCCGTGTAAAAATATGATATATTCTTGGTGCCGGTGGCGAAATGGAGGTTCTGTATCAATGGAAAATCCGTTGCCGCTACCTGTTTGGTTCAAAGCAGTATTGTGTTTTTGCTTTAGTCTGGTCCTTGCAGCTGCAATGCCCGCTTCAAAGGCGAGGTGTGAAGGTGATCCATGGTACAGTGACTTAAGGGGCCACTGGGCCGAGGAGATCATATATGTCTTGTGGCAGGAAGGTGTCACCGACGGATTCCTGTACACATGGGGCGGCAAGACCACCCCGTATTTTTTCCCCGACTCAGATTGCACAAGGGCTCAACTCACTGTACTGCTTGCAAAGGTATTCGGGCTTACGCCCATTTCTCCTGCGTCGCCCTCATATCCCGACGTGCCCAAATCATACACTATTTACCCGGGCAAACCTGCATGGAGATGGATAGAAGCAGCGCTTGCTGCAGGTTTATCTTCGGTCCCGGCAGGCCACTATTTCTACCCTGACAACGGAATATCCAGGCAGGACGCGGTAGATCTGCTCATCCGTTGCCTGGACTTGTACGAATATGCCTTATCCATGCCTGATAGTGAAGTACGCAGCTTGCTTCAAGCTTTTGGCGACGGGATGAACACAAGGCATGACAGGCGGCATTCAATGGCCTGCGCCATAAAGTTCGGAATAATCCAAGGATACGACGACAGGACGATACGTCCTGAAACCGTGCTCTTGCGTTGCCAGGCTGCGGCTATTGTGTACCGGTCGTGTCTTATACGGGCAACTGCAAGCCTAGATGTGTTCTCGCCGGACGGTGACGACGTAGACGACACTGTAAAATTCAGCCTGATCTATCTCAAGAACCGCGGCATATCTAACTGGAACATGGCGGTTGAAGATGCTTCAGGCGGCATAGTACGCACTTTCAATCCTGGCGGCAACCCTGGCTCGCCCCCAGCCACGATTACATGGGACGGGACCAATGCCCAGGGCAAAACCGTTCCTGCAGGAAAGTATTACTACCAGGCATGGGTGAGAGACAGGAACAACAGGCAGTTCTTTTCAGTGAAAAAGCCTTTGGATGTGGAGATACATTCCCTCAGCGGTTCGGTTAGCCCGGCGTCCTGCCGGGATGACCAGACGCTGACGGTAAAAGCTTACACCACTCCTTCTGCCAAGAGTGTAACGGCGTCTTTTGCTGACGGCAACACAAGGCATCTCAGCCCGTCGTCTGACCGGCGAACTTGGACTCTGCAACTTGTAATGGGCCCTTTCTTGCCTGCAGGACCCCAGCAAGTGTCGTTGACGGCGGAATTCGCCAAGGTGAGCAGGCAGATTACACTTAGCTTCACCAGGGTAGAGAACCTGTGGATATCGCCTTCTCTTTCTCCCAACCCGGCCGGACCTGGCCAGATTCTTGAGGCCTTGTGCGTAGCATCATCAAATGTGGGGGCGGTCACAGCAAGCTTGTTTGGGAGCGTGATCAATCTCTCGAAATCAGGCGGACTTTGGCAGGGGATTTCAGCGGTGCCCTTGGAATGCTCCCAAGGCGATTACCCGGTAGTTTTCACAGGGTATTCCGGCAACCGTCAAGTCTCAGCCACTATCTATCTCACAGTAGACACCAGCAAGCTTGCCAAGCTGGTTTTCACCCTTACACGTTAACCTGAGCAAGGGAGAATCGTTCCGGACCTTCAGGCCTGGCACGCTCTCCCTTGCCTGATGAAGCGTACCTAACTGGCTAAGGGACATTTACGCTGCTTAAGGCCGCGATGATTTCTTGATAAGGCACCTGGTAAGTATGGTCACCGATGGGCCTTTGTTCCAGCGCCTTCTGCAGTATTTTCCTGGCCTTTTGCCGGTCGCCCTTGGCACACAGTAGCTTGCCCCACCAGTAAAGCACATCCGGATTCTCAGGCGACAAGAGCTTTGCCTGGCGCAGCTCCTCTTCTGCCATGTCTATATCGCCGAGTTCAACATACGCCTGACCCAGTCTAAAGTGGCATTCAAATGCTCTTGGAGCCAAGGAGAGCGCCTTCTGATATGCAGACGCCGCTGCCGTGTAGTCCTTCTTGGCTGCCATCACATCGCCGAGAACAGTGTAGCTCAACGGATTATCTTCTGATATCTTCCGGCAATCCTGAGCCAACTCAAGAGCTTCATCAAGCCTTCCTACCCTGATAAGTGCCCTGGCCAATACCACCCTCAGAGGCACATCCCCTGGCAGCCTTACTGCCGCCTCCTCGAGCAAGCTCACTGCTTCAAAAGTGTCCCCTTCGGCATAGGTCAGGCTTCCCAAGGCACAATATGCATAACTGGTGGCCCTGCCGCTGTTAACAGCTTGCCGGTACCTCTTGTTAGCTTTCTGGTAGTCATTGAACACCCACCTGTTTAGGAACCCCACGTGCTCGTGGATGATCCATGGCACGAAAACCCGGCCTGCGGTAAGCCAGGCTACAACAGCCCCGAATACCACGCGGCCATCAAGTCCAGTAAACCGCCACAACAAGACACCTGTTACCAGTATGAGGAGCAGCACATAGTTCCACCAGTGCCTGAATGAAAATCTCAGCGGCTCCCTCACCGGGCACTCACCCCTCCAGAACATGCCAGAAATGCGGCTGCCAGAAAAACCGGCCCAAGTCTCCCTAAACGACCTAGGCCCTAGACTTAGTATGCTCAGAAGGGTTTTCATGAAAACCTGCAGTAAACGGCCAAACCGGAAAACGCCCTGATGGAGATCACAATGTGCAGCAATCCTATTGAAGAGGGTCACTGAGTATCCGGTTTTTCAATGGATATCCTTCCAAACTTGCCTTCGCGGAAACATTGGATGAAGGATTTGCTCGCCCGGCCGAAGTCCACCTGCCCGCCAGGCCCTAAGAAACCCCGGCTCCTGCCAAACCCGGTGATAAAGGAGACTGGATCGGGTTTATCAAACACCTCCTTGGCAAGCCAGAAGGCCACTTCCTCTTCATCATACTGGTTGTCCCTGACCGCCCACGTAGCGGCAAGTTTGTACAACACTTCGCCCTTAGCTTGGGACGTATCGATTACTCCGGGAGTGTCGAGGATTTCAAGCAGCCCGCGCCTGAGCCAGTGGCTCCCCCTGGTTAGCCCTGGCCTTGCACCAAAAGCTGCCTTGGAGGTTCCCAACAACCTGTTTGCCAAAGATGACTTGCCTACATTAGGCAACCCAAACAGCATTGTCCTTAGTGGCCTTGCGATCGCTTCCGGATGAGCCCTGTCGCTGATACTTGCTTGTTGCGCTTCAAGATAAGCGATGAGGTCGTCAACCCCCCGGCCAGTGTTGCTTTCAACTGCGAAGGCAGGCGATCCTTGAGTCCCAAACTTCTTCACCCAATGATAAGTGACCTCAGGATCTGCAAGATCTGCCTTGGTCAACACATAAACCCTGTTCATTCTTGAAAGATAAGGCTCAGCAAGCTGAAGCGAGGTTTCAGGTATCCGCGAATCCAGAAGGAAGAGAAACAGGTCTACCATATCCAAAGTCCTGGGGCTTGGCAGTCCTGGATGCCACTTCTTCCCTCTGGAATCTACTTTATTGCGCCTACGGCTTTTGGCGGCCATATGATCACAATCGCCTTTCCTTTTAGGAGATCCACATCAACAGGCCCGAAAAACCTCGAGTCTTCACTGTCGGTCCTGTGATCGCCCATTACAAACACCGTGTTCTCAGGCACGACCAAACTGGCCATATTGTACAGCCCCGGATATAGCACATATGGTTCTTCCTGCAAGATACCGTTCACATAAAGCCTGCCCAGCCTTAGTTCTACAGTATCTCCCTCTACAGCTACTATTCGCTTGATGTAGTCTCTTGAAGGGTCAAGAGGGTAACGCAGTACGACCACATCGCCCCGTTTGGGTTTGCCAAGCTTGTAGGCAATCTTGGAAACCAGGAGCCGTTCCCCGTCCATGAGAGTAGGCTCCATTGAGGGGCCATGAACTACGAAGGTCTCGATTATCAGGCCCCTTACCACCAAAGCAATCACAAACGCGACGACGATAACTTCAACGATGTCTTTGATTGTTTCCATCATCTTCTCTTTTCCGGAATCCTCGCTGACTTTCCTGACAATCCTCTTAGATAGAAGAGTTTGGCCCTTCTTACCCTGCCCCTGCGGAGCACCTGGATTTTTTCTATTCTCGGTGAGTGCAACGGAAAGGTTCTTTCGACGCCTATCCCATAGGAAATCCGTCTCACTGTGAAAGTCTCACGAAGGCCCCCGTTTTGACGCCTTATTACTACACCGTCAAAAGGCTGGACTCTCTCACGTCCACCTTCCACTACCTTGAAAAACACTCTCACTGTATCGCCCGGCCCGAAATCAGGCAGATCTTTTCTCATTTGGGCCTGTTCAATTTGTCTGATAATGTCCACAGTTATCACCTCTAGCCTCGTTGGCCTTTTCTTCGTTTATTACTTGCTCTAAGAGACACCGGTCCTCAAAGGTGAGGCATGCAGTTTCCAGCAACTCCGGCCGTCTCTTCAAAGTTCGTCTGATAGCTTCCTTACGCCGCCACCTGCTAATGTCTTCATGCCGGCCGGTAAGCAGTATCTCCGGAACTTTCAGGCCCCTGTATTCTGCAGGCCTGGTGTACTGGGGACCCTCAAGAAGCCCGTCTGAAAACGAATCCTGCAACGCAGAATCCTTATCTCCCAGCACTCCCGGAACAAACCGGATTGACGCATCAAGCACCACCATAGCCGCTAATTCGCCGCCGGTCAAGACATAATCCCCGATAGAGACTTCCATGTGGGCAAGGCAGCGTATCCGCTCATCGAAACCTTCATAGTGCCCTGCTATCAGCACCAGGTCAGCTTTCTCAGCCAGTTCTTTGGCCAGGTCAGCATTGAAACTCTGTCCCTGAGGGGTGAGGAGCGCCACAAACGGATTCCTCCCCAAATCCTGCCTAACCCAATCAACTGCTTCAAATACCGGCTCGGGTTTCAGTACCATCCCCGGCCCTCCGCCGTAAGGATAGTCGTCTACAGTCTTATGGGCACCTCTTGCAAAATCCCTGAGATCAACCGTCCGGATACGTACAAGGTCTTGCTCTTGAGCCCGCTTAATAATACTTGCGTTAACCACAGGCGGGAACATACCTGGAAACAGGGTGAGTATGTACACATCCAATTCTCAGCCCTCCCCAGTTTCACACATGCCTTCATCTTCCCCTGCCTGCAAACCACTACACCGCCTTACAGCTTCAAACACCACTACTCTAGAATTTCAACTGTAGCTCTTTTTCCTTCCTTGGCCGCAGCTGCTTGAACCAAAGCTCTCACTGCATGGATAACGCGGCCCTTCTTTCCGATCACTTTCCCCATGTCTTCAGGAGCAACCCTTAGTTCGAAAACCACTGCTCTTTCGCCTTCCACTTCGTTCACTTCAACTTGATCAGGGTTATCCACGATGGATTTGGCGATAAACGTCACAAGTTCTCTCAACATACGCACCCTCCTCGAAACTAGTTATTCCCCTGACTCTTATCCCGGGAACTCCGGGCCTCCTGCCATTTCTCAATCACACCGGCCCGCCTGAATATGGTCTTAACCGTAGGTGTAGGGATCGCCCCTTTGTCCAGCCATGATATGGCTCTTTCCTCATGGACCTTGAATGTTACCGGGTCAGTGGTCGGATCGTAATACCCGATTTCTTCTATGGAACGTCCGTCACGCTGAGTTTTTGAGTCGGCCACTACTATCCTGTAAGCCGGCCTTTTCTTTGCTCCCATTCTCTTGAGTCTGATTTTTACCGCCAAGCTATCCTATCTCCTTTCCTTTTACTGGAATGGCATACCTCTAGAATAACCGAAGCCTGCCAAGTCTTTTGTCAGAGCTGCCCATCTGGAACAGCATCTTCCTTGCCTGAAAGAACTGCTTGAGAAGACGGTTAACCTCCTGAACCGTAGTGCCGCTCCCCCTGGCAATCCTGCGCCTTCTGGACCCGCTGATTATATCAGGGTTTTGCCTTTCTTCCGGGGTCATAGAGTTTATGATCGCCTCAACCCGCGCAAGTTCTTTCGGGTCGAAATCAACGTCTACCTGTGCCCTGGCAAACCCCGGGATCATCCGGATAAGGTCACCGAAGGAACCCATCTTCTTGACCTCTTTCATCTGATCCATGAAATCCTCAAGGGTGAACTGCTTCCGCCTGAGTTTTTCTTCCATCTGGGCGACTTTCTGTTGATCGAAAGCTGCCTCAGCTTTTTCAATCAGGGTGAGCACGTCACCCATCCCCAGAATCCTGGATGCCATCCGGTCCGGGTGAAATACCTGAAAATCTTCAAGTTTCTCGCCTAAAGACGCAAACTTAATAGGTTTGCCTGTAACCTTTGCAATGGAGAGAGCTGCTCCTCCCCTTGCATCAGAATCCAGCTTGGTAAGGACCACGCCTGTAATGTCTACGACCCGGTCAAACTCTTCAGCAACCTGGCAAGCTTCCTGCCCGGTCATGGCATCCACCACCAATAAGCGCTCCCGCGGTAAGGTTGCTTCTTTGATTCTCCGGGCCTCGTCCATCATTTCATCGTCTATCTGCAGCCTGCCTGCAGTGTCCAGGATCACCACATTGTGAGCAGACTCAACAGCCTTCTCCACGCCCTTTTTCGCAATCACTTCAGGAGAAACTCTATCGCTCAAGGTGAAAAAGGACACTCCTGCCATGCCTGCGACAACCTCCAGCTGCTTTTGGGCAGCAGGCCTGTACACGTCACATGACACCAGCAACACCCTGCGGCCGCTCTTTTTCAGTTGCAGCGCAAGTTTACCGGCAGTAGTGGTCTTACCAGAGCCTTGCAATCCATACAAAGCAATAACCGCAGGCGGAGGTCCTGAAATATCAAGGGGATGAGTTCTCCCGCCCAGGAGGCTTATGAGCTCCTGGTGGACAATCTTGATAACCTGCTGTGCCGGTGTGAGGCTTTCCAGCACTTCTGCGTCAAGGCACCTTTCCCGCACATTGGCAATGAATTCCCTGACCACCTTGAAATTTACATCTGCTTCCAGGAGGGCGAGCCGGACCTCTCTCAACCCTTGGTTGATGTCTTTTTCAGATAGTTTTCCTCTGCCCCTGAGTTTCTTGAACGTGTCCGCAAGCCGCGAAGCTAAACTTTCAAACGCCATCTACCGTCTCACCCCCTGCCCGCGCATCTTTGAGCACTTTAAGAATACGTTCTCTCATGTCCTGCCAATTGGTGTGGTCCATATTCTCTGCAAGCTCTAACGCATGCTCAATCCGGGCCAACTGCTTCATGAAACCAAGTTTATGTTCGTAAGAATACAGCGCCCGCACGCAGCGTCTTACTGCATCATCACACCCCTGTCTGGAAATACCCAGTCTCTGGGCAATCTCAGAAAGGGATAAGTCCTCGTCAAACTTGAGGTAAGCTACTTGCTTCTGCCTAGGCGGAAGCAGGCCTTCATATATGTCCCTGAGCATTATGATCTCATGAATACGTTCAGGTGACTCATGATAAGACTTCTTCATGCTGTCACTGTCCATTCCGGCTGTCTTGGTCAACACCTTTACACACGGATCGATTCTATATCACTATGCTTCCAAGGTCAACATTCAACTTGGTCGATACCGAACAGACTGTGCGCAAAACCACGGGCATCAAAGTCCCTCAAGTCAGAAGCTTGCTCTCCCACACCCACAAGTTTGACCGGAATCCCCAACTCACTGGCAATAGCGACAGCTATGCCCCCTTTAGACGAACCATCGAGTTTGGTGATGCACAACCCTGTTATGTCAACGGCCCGGGCAAACACCCTGGCCTGAATCAGCCCGTTTTGGCCTGTAGTGCCATCTATTACAAGAATGACCTCATGGGGAGCGCCGGGTATCTCACGGGATATGACCCTGATTACTTTCTTGAGTTCTTCCATCAGGTTCTTCTTAGTGTGCAGCCGCCCTGCAGTGTCAACCAGCAGCAAGTCAGCCTTGCGGGCAATAGCCGCCCTTGCAGCATCAAAAGCTACAGCTCCTGGATCAGAACCATGGCTGTGCCTGACCAAATCGGCTCCTGTGCGCTTGGCCCAAACCTCCAGCTGGTCACCTGCGGCAGCCCTGAACGTATCTGCAGCTGCAAGTACAACCTTCTTGTTTTGACTTGTATACCTGTGTGCCAGTTTGGCAATGGTGGTTGTCTTGCCAGAACCGTTTACGCCAACCATCGTGTATACGGTGGGCCCCTGGCCGGCGACTTTCAAAGGAGCATCTATAGAAGCGAAGATACCAGCTACTTCTTCAGCCATTGTACGGTATAGGTCCTCTACAGTTTCAAAGGACTTACCACGGCTCTCTTCCCTGAGGCTGTCGATCAAAGCTGTAGTTGCCTCAACACCTACGTCGGCCTGTATCAAGACAGCTTCTAACTCATCAAGAAACTCGTCAGTGAGTGCCCCCGGCTGGAAAATGCTTTGGATTTTGCTCCTGATGTTGTTCGATGTCCTGGCCAAACCTTGCTTGAGTTTTTGAAACAAGCCCATGCGAATCTCCCCTTTCCCCGGCCTCAGCGGTTCTCAAGACGCATGCTAAATACTTTGGAAACACCGGGCTCTTCCATGGTAATCCCATATATTATATCTGCGACTTCCATGGTAGACTCCTGGTGGGTTATTACAATAAACTGTGTTTGTTCTGAATACCTTTTCAGGAACTGGGCAAACCGGACCACGTTTGCTTCGTCCAAGGATGAATCCACTTCATCCAGGACTATTACCGGCGAAGGTTTTGCTGAAAGGATGGAAAAGATCAGAGCTATCCCGCAAAGAGACCTTTCTCCTCCTGATAGGAGGTTGAATTGCTTATGTCTCCTTCCAGGGGGCTCTGCATGCACTTCAACCCCCATCGTATCCTCCACAAGCTTGAGTTTGCCCCGGCCTCCTCCGAAAAGCTCACTGAAGATCAGCTGGAAGTTCTCATCCACCTTTTCGAAGGTCTCTATGAAACGTTTCTCGATTTCCCGTCTAATCAACTCCCTGGCGCGGTTGAGCTCAACTATGGCATCTTCCACGTCCTTCATTTCACTGCAGATGCCCTCTATCCGTTCTGACAGCTCCTTGAAATCCTGTTCCGCTTTCAGGTTGACTGTACCCAGGGACTTGATGGACATATCAATGATCTCAACCTGGTTCAGGGCTTCCTGCCGTTCTATCCGGGGATGCTCATATGAGCCTGGATCCTGAATTCCGTACCTGGATGCGATCAGTTTCCTCGTATCTGAGAGCGCCGCCTCCAGGGATTCAAGTTCAAGCCGGCTGTCGGCAATCCTGGACTTGAGGGACGTTTGCTCCAGCCTCAAAGACTCGATTCTTGCCACAGACTGCTCCAGGAATTGCCTCAGCGATTCTGCCTGGCTTGAAAGTTCGGAAATCTGGGTGCTCAATTCCCCCATCCGTCCCTCAAGAGCTGGTATTGACTCTCCCAGGGACGTCTCATCGGAACTAAGCTCTTCCCTCAGTACTTCCAATCTGGCCAATTCCTTGCATTCTTCATCAAGGTTTTTCCCGGTGGAGACAGCTTCCCCCCTCAGGTTTTCCAATTGTCTCACGAGCGAGCTCAGGCTTTGCTCCAACTCTTGTTTCTCGCGGCTCAGCCCGGCGATACGATCTGAATACTGCTCATCAATGCTCAGCCTGTCCCTAATCTGGGTTTCAAACTGCTTAAGTTCTTTTTCCTGCTCCGCCAAGATGTCAGAGATATGTTGTTCAGTGGCTGAAATCTCGTTCATTTGACTAAGCAGCTCTTGTTCAGCAGCTTTCATGAGTTCTACCTGCTCTTGGTTACTTACTATCTCTCCCCTGGCCTGCTCCAGGCTCTGCTCCAGTTGCAGCGCCTTTTCCTGCGACCTGGTCACTGATGTACCAGCCAAGAGGGCATCCTCCCTGGCTTGCTCCAGGTCTTGAGTGAGGGCCGCAAGTTTTTGTTCCAGGGAAAGGATTTCCGAGCGGACTGTGCTTAACTCACCGTTCACTTTGCCGATCTCAGAAGCTAAGGAAGATAGTTCCTGCTTTCTCAGGAAGATAGACTCGTGCCTGGGAGCTTCTCCTCCGGTTATTGCGCCTCCAGCTTGTATGTTCTCGCCGCCCAAGGTAACCACCCTGGTAACCCACCCTGATTCTTTCATGAAAGCCAGGGCATGGTCCATGGTGTCTGCAAGTACCACCCTGCCAAACAAGTACTCGGCACATGGGATTAAGTCATCGTTGTACTGCACCACTGAGATAAGGGGCCTCACCCCTGGTACCCTGGACAAAGCATGCACAGCTCTTGGGTGGAGTTTGCCTGGTCTTAACAGGTTGAGAGGCAACAAGGTGCAGCGGCCGCTCTTGTGTTTCTTCAGGAAATCTATGGCTGCCTTCGCTGCCTCTTCGTCAGTCACCACTATATTCTCTGCCGCCCCTCCTACTGCCGCAGAAAGGGCCGGAACATATTTTGCGTCACACCAAAAAAGTTCTGCCACAGAACCTATGATTCCATCCAGCACCGACTGCTCCCGGGCAGTAAGTATCGCCCGGGGGCCCTTTCCATAGCCCTCGAAAGATTTCTCCATTTCTTCAAGCAGCCGCTTTCTCGTAGCTATCCTGGTGCGCTGCGCCTCCAGCCTCTTCTGCTCTGAAACTACTTCTCTCACTCGAGTCCTAATCTTACTAACCTGTTCTTCAAGGATCCGGCAAGTTGCCCGGCTCAATCTGTGTCTCTCTGCGTTTTGGGCCAGACCTTGCCTGGTCTCCTCAAGTTCCCGTTCAAACCGTGATACTTGCTCGTTAAGAGACGCAAGGCGCACGTTAATCTCAACGGTTTCCCGGCGCTTATCCTCAAACTGCTCCCTGAGCTTGTCCTTGGCCTGTTGCAGCCGGCTAAGCCGGGCAGTAGACGATGCCATGCTTTCCCTGATCCCGATTACCTTTTCGCTCAAAGACCTCCATTGAGTTTCAAATCCTTGCCTCTCATTCTCAAGCCGGTCAAGTTCGGCGCACGTCACCGTAAGTCTGCCAGAAACACTCTCACGCTGCTCCAACAGTTCAGCCTCACGGCCGGACAAGGAAGCTATCTCCCGCTGGAGCACATTTTGACGCACCTTCCTGGTTTCGATCTCCCTGGACACCAGGGCAAGTTTACCTCTGGTTGAGTCCCTGCTCTTCTCTAACTCAAGGAGTTGGGAGGCAACTTGTTCCCTTTCGGCAATTCCCGACTTTAGCTTGTCCTCTACGGCTTCCAGTTTGCTCTTAGCAGGACCTAGCCCTCCCTCCAAGGCATGGGCAGCTGCAATGCTTTCCTCCAGTTCTCTTGTGTACCTGTTAATGCGCCGCACAACATTCTGGACGCGCCTGGATTCCTCTTGCTCCTGATAGAGCCACATAGCCAGCTCAACATCATTCTTCTCGCTTACGAGGCGGTGATACTCCCTGGCTGTCTCCCAGTCGGCCTGGAGAGCTTTCTTGCGTTCCTCGAGTTCAACCAAGAGATCCGACAGGCGGACCAAATCCTCCCTTGCCCCTCTCAGCCTATTTTCAACTTCCCTCTCGCGCAGCCTGAAGCGTGACACCCCTGAAGCTTCTTCTATCCAAACTCTCCTGTCCTCAGGCCTGCCCCCTGCAAGTTCCTGAATGGTGCCCTGTCCTATTACCACATAACCTGTATGGGAAAGGCCGGTCCCCAGCAAGCTTTCATATATGTCCTTCCAACGGCACACCTTGTCGTTGATCCTGTACTCCCCAGTCCCGTCGCGGGCAAAACGCCTCATGATCTCCTGTTCGCCCTCGTCAAACACACCCTCTAACAGGAGCCTCACTTCAGCCATGCCCATAGCTTTGCGCCGCCTTGTCCCGGAAAAGACGATCTCTTCCAGCTTATTGCAGCGCAACAGCCTGGCATTATGTTCTCCCAGGACCCACCTAAGCGCATCAGCAAGGTTTGATTTGCCGCAGCCGTTGGGACCGACAATGGCTGTTATACCCTCTCCGAATACCAATTCAGTCCGATCGCAGAATGACTTAAACCCCTGCACTGTCATTGTTTTTAGCAAAACCGGCAGCCTCCTGACACTATTCATGTATCTATATTTATACAACTTATGTAAAGGATTATCAGGTTACGGCTATAACGCTATAACATGTCCATGTTATCTAATCTGCCGGGAGTGAAACCCTTTTGTCTAGAATCGACCAGATGGCCCAGCTTGTACTGGCTGATCCAACTATAACAGCTAAGGAACTTGCACAAAAGATGGGTTATGCCGAACAGAAGTCAGTCTACTACTGGCTTGAGAAAGCTGGCTACCGGGGGATGAAGGACTTCAAGAAGTCTGTATTGTCCGGATGTTTTCAGTTTGCAAAGGTACCAGGGGAAATACCGGCGGTGAAAGATTCAATTAAGCTTCCTATACCGCTTTATACCGGTGACAGGATGAGGAGTCTTGACTGTTCGGAATTCCTGCATTCCCGCCTTGGGCCCGAATCCTTCGCTATACAGGTTTCAGGTGAAAAGTCCGGGCATCCGGGGAGCCCCGGTGACATCCTCATAATAGACCCTGAAGCGCCCTGCGACCAGGGGAGTATTGTGCTGGTAAGCATCAACGGCAGGCCCCACCAAGCCAGGGTGTATTACATGCCCGGCAAATCTCCGATCTACGTGGACACAGATAACCCAAGCTTACTCCTGTCCCCTGACTTCGTCATGGGTAAAGTTGTTTTTGTTGTGAAGCACGCCATCTGAGTATCCGTTACAGACCAGCCAGTTTCTTGCGGCATCCTCCTCAGCTTCTTTCTTGGAAGACCCCTTTCCCTCAGACACCTGGCTGCCATCAATTACACAAGCAACTGTGTATTCAGGCATATGATCCGGACCTGTCACGTCCAGCATCTCATACTCAAGCTTGGATCCGGGGGTCCTTTGTACAATTTCTTGCAGCAAAGTCTTTGGATCCACAGGCACGGCTTCCAGTTCCTTGTCCAGCAGCAATTCTTCCGCCAGCGAACGTACAAATTCCCACCCGTGCTGGATAAAATACGCCCCGAAAAAAGCTTCAAGAGCTCCGGCCAGGATCCTAGGGCGCGTGCGGCCGCCTGTGAGTTCCTCCCCACGTCCGAGTCTTAGATGTCGCCCCAACTCCACATCTTTTGCAAGGCTCGCCAGGGAAGCTCCTGAAACCAGGCTGGCTCTCATTCTTGTAAGATCCCCTTCAGGAACGTGAGGATAGTGCTGGTAGAGGTGAAGCCCTACCGCCAAGGAGAGCACCGCGTCCCCTAGAAACTCCAGTCTTTCGTTGGAGGAACTAGCATCGCCATGCTCATTTGAATAGGAAATGTGGGTAAAAGCCTGTGTCCTAAGTCCAGGCTCAAGCGAGCTTACCGCATCGTTGAATATTGTCTTTAGCCGATGTATTTTCTCAGTACCAGGCAAGCATTCTGCCCTCCGAAACCAAAAGAATTTTTCAGTGCCAGGTTGATTTCTCCAGGCCTTGCCCTGTTGGGCACGTAATTCAAATCGCATTCAGGATCAGGTGTTTCGTAGTTTATCGTAGGTGGCACTACCTTGCTCTTTATGGCCAACACAGTGGCTATAGTCTCCACGGCACCGGCGGCCCCGAGCAAGTGGCCTGTCATGGACTTAGTAGATGAAATCATCACTTCATAGGCCCTGTCACCCAGTGCGCCCTTTATGGCCTTCGTCTCATTGACATCGTTATACGGTGTGGAAGAACCGTGGGCGTTTACGTAATCTATCTCGCCTGGACTTACCCGGGCATCCATCATTGCAGCTTCCATGGCACGCCTGGCTCCTTCCCCTTCAGGGGCAGGAGCAGTGATGTGGTATGCATCAGAAGCCATTCCATAGCCGACTATCTCAGCATATATGTTTGCGTTCCGGCCCAGGGCATGGGTAAGCTCCTCCAGGATCAGCACTCCTGCGCCTTCACCGATCACAAAGCCGTCCCGGTGCTTATCAAAAGGGCGGCAAGCTCTTGAGACCAGGTGATTGCTGGTTGACAAAGCTCTCATACTGCAAAACCCGGCAATGGTCAGAGGCTGTATCGCAGCCTCAGAACCGCCGGCAACCATTACGTCTGCGTAGTTGCCTTGGATAAGCCTAAAAGCTTTTCCAATGGCATTGGCACCGGAAGCACAAGCTGTGACTATCGTGCTTATAGGCCCCTTAAGCCCAAGGGCAATGGACGTCTGCCCCGCAGCCATATTCGGGATTATCATCGGTATGAAAAACGGTGAAACCCTGTCTGGGCCCATAGACCGGAAGCGGTCGTACTGAGCGGTAACGGTTTCAAGGCCTGCCAACCCCGTCCCCATTATCACCCCGGCCCTTTCAGGGTGGAAGCGCCCGGCGATTCCCGAATCCTCTACTGCCATCCGGGAACACGCCACAGCCATTTGGGTGAACCTGTCCATCTTCCTTGCGTCCCTGCGTTCCAGGTACAACTCAGGGTCGAAGTCTGCCTCTCCTGCAATCCTAGACGGAAGGCCGGTTGCATCAAACCTGGTAATCTCCCTTATGCCCGGTTTCCCTCCTGCAAGACTGTCCCAAAACTCAGGCAGCCCTATGCCAATAGGGCTTATGACGCCCATTCCTGTTACAACCACTCGTCTTCGCGAAACCATCACCGGCCTCCCGCCTTACAGCTCAAAAGGATAGCAGGGCCTCATCCGGAAGGCCCTGCGCCTGACCCTCATTCTCTAGTGTGTTCCACCAAGTAGTCTACTGCATCTTGCACAGTAGACATATTCTCAGCATCCTCGTCGGATATTGTTATCCCAAACTCACTTTCAAAAGCCATTATCAGATCAACTATCTCCAGAGAATCGGCACCCAGGTCATCGATGAACGAAGCCTCCAGGGTCACCAGAGACTCTTCAACACCCAGTTGATCCACTATAATCTTCTTCACCTTTTCAAAAATCTTATCTGCCATGCCAATTCACCTCCTTGCCAGAAGCCCTATAAAATCAACCCGGAAGACAAACCCCCGTCAACAGGCAGGACCTGTCCTGTAATATACCCAGCCTGTGGCGATGACAAGAACGCCACTGCATAAGCTACGTCGGCCGGAGTACCGGGCCTACCCAAAGGTATCTGCCGCTTGAACGCCTCTTTCACATCCAAAGGCAAGTTTTCTGTCATATCTGTAGATATGTATCCGGGCGCCACTACATTCGCTGTAATCCCATATCTTGCCATCTCCTTGGCGAGGCTTTTGGTGAAGCCAATTATCCCGGCCTTCGCTGCAGCATAGTTTGCTTGTCCCGGGTTGCCCCTCAAAGCCACTACCGAAGAGATGTTGACTATCCGTCCTCTTCTTCTCCGGGCCATACTTCTAACGGCCCACTTTGTGACGTTGTACACCCCCTTCAAGTTAGTGTCCAGGACTTGATCCCAGTCATCCTCGCTCATCCTGATTAGCAGGGCATCCCGGGTTATACCTGCGTTGCCAACCAGGACCTCAATAGGCCCTAGTAGTTCTTCGCTACACTGGACAAGGTGCTTGGCAGCATCATACATAGACACGTCACACTGAAGCGCCACAGCCCTGCCTCCTGCTTGCTCTACAAGTCTTACAGTCTCAAGGGCCCCTGCTTCATCTGCCAGGTAGTTCACGGCAATATCAAACCCGCTCCTGGCCAGTTCTACTGCACAAGCTCTCCCGATACCCCTGGACGCTCCCGTTACCAAAGCGACAGGACGATCGAGCATCATTCTAACCAAGCCTCCTTGTGAGAATCAAGCACGTCATCAAGATCTTCAGGGGCACCAAACCTCACAAAGCGAATCCCAGGATTGATTCTCCGCCCAAATCCGCAAAGAGTCTTGCCCGGGCCTGCCTCAACAAACAAGGAGGCACCGTCACTTATCATATTTTCAACGGCAACTTGCCACAGCACCGGAGACGTAACCTGCCTTACAAGAGCTTGCTTTATCTCCCGGACTGTAGACACTGTCTTGCCTGTAACATTGGTATAAACCGGCACAGAAGGAGGTCTTATGGCCATAGTATCCAGGTCTCTTTGGAGCTTAAGGGCAGCAGGCTCCATAAGTACGCAATGAAACGGTGCGCTTACAGGAATGGGAATAGCCCTGCCTCCCCTTTCCTGAACTGTCTTGCATACGTGTGCTACAGCTTTGGTTTCACCGGAAATCACAATCTGTCCAGGGCAGTTGTAATTGGCTCCTGTAACTACTCCATGCTTAGAAGACGCAAAACATAAAGCTTCTAGTTCGGCGCAAGGCATGCCCATAATTGCTGCCATACTACCTTTGCCTGGGGGGCATGCTTCCTGCATGTACAACCCACGTCTCCGGGTTAGCATTACTGCGTCCTCAAAAGCTAAGCTGCCTGCGACAACCAGGGCGCTGTATTCACCCAGACTGAAACCTGCCACCATATCCGGCCTTAACCCATGGGACTCAAGAACCCTTGCACAAGCAATGCTTACAACGAGTATTGCAGGTTGGGCGTTATGGGTAAGCGTGAGCTGTTCAGCAGGTCCATGGATAATAAGCTCCGACAGTCCAAATCCCAAAGCCTGGTCGGCAGTATCAAAGACTTCCCTTGCAACAGGGTAGTTGTCATAAAGCTGTTTACCCATACCCGGGTACTGGCTGCCCTGTCCTGGGAATATCCAAGCGACGCTGGCCAATTCCTACACCCGCCCACTGAGTCATATAAGCCTGGCAGGAATGGCTAACAAAGCAAGAGTGCCAGGCCCTGTGTGAGTACCGATTATAGCCCCGATTTCAGTTTCAAAAAACCTAGTGACCGAAAACCCGGCTTGAGCCCTTTCTTTAAGCAAGGCAGCTTCCCTGGGGGCATCGGCATGTGAGATGCAAAGATAGACTTCTTCTTCTCCTGCCAGCCGCTCTTTGGCAATCTCAACCATCCTGGGGATTACCTTGTCCTTTCCCCTGACCCTCTCTATAGCTGTTACATAGCCTTCTTTGTCCAGGGACAGTACGGGCTTCATGTTGAGCAGGGTGCCCAGAAAATGTGCTGCTTTCCCGATCCTGCCGTTTCGCGCAAGGTAGTCGAGGGTATCAACGCAGAAAACAGTCACTGCGCTGTCACGCATACGGTTTACAAATGCAGCGATTTCATCAAGGGATTTGCCTTCATCAGACATCTCCTGAGCCAGAATGGCCATCACCCCGTACATCCCCGACGCGCATTTTGAGTCAATCACCTCAATTTGCCTGTCAGGAAGCGCCTGCCTGGCGATGATTGCCGATTGATAAGTGCCGCTAAGGGCAGATGAAAGGGTGATTGCCAGCACAGCTGAACCATCTGCGCTCAGCCGGTCAAAAACTAGTTCAAAATCCCAAGGCGATGGTTGTGATGTCCGTGCAATATGTGCAGAAGACACCAGTTTTTCATAGAACGCTTTCCCGCGCAGCTCGTAACCGTCTTTGAAAGACTCGTCGCCAAAATGCACGTTCAAAGGAACAACAGTGATTCCCAAACTTTCAAGAAACTTAGGTTCAAAGTCCTGGGCACTGTCGGTAACAATCTTAACCTGAGCCATATCATATATGCCCCTTTCACAATCTGATCCACCGAGACAAATCATTCATCTTCCTTGTAAATCTCCGAGATGGTTTCGGAAATGACAGTAGCTACATCATTGGATATGAACTTGAGCGCCTGGGCTATTCCGTTGGCAATGGCCGTAGCGCCGGATGAACCGTGACATTTCACCACACAGCCTTCCAAGCCAAGCAGCGGGGCGCCCCCGTAAGCAGAATAGTCTAGGACCTCGCGAACCTTACTAAACACAGGTTTCATGAGGAGTGCCCCCAACCTGGATCTGAGGCTGCCGTACACCTGCTCCTTTATCGTCTCCATTTGAAACAACACGGTTCCTTCACAAGTCTTCAGGAACACGTTGCCGGTAAATCCGTCGGTCACGATCACATCAGCCTTCCCAAAGAATACGTCGCGCGCCTCAACATTCCCGACGAAATTGAAGGGGGCATCTTCCATCAGATTGTACGCCTTCCTTGCAACCATGCTCCCTTTTTGTTTCTCTGTTCCGATATTCAGCAGGCCTACTGTAGGTTCTTCCCATCCCAATACGCGTTCTGCGTATATCTTGCCCATGAGTCCAAACTCAACCAGCGTCTCAGGGCGTACGTCAGACGAAGCGCCAAGATCCACAAACAGCACACCTCGCTTGTTCCGCGCAGGCAACACAATCCCCAGGCAAGGGCGGTCAATTCCCTTGGCACGCTTGATAATCAGGGCACCGCCTGCTACAAGCGCCCCGGTAGATCCTGCCGAGACAAAAGCCCCCGCCTGTCCCTCTTTCACTGCGCCAAGACCCCGCACAATGGTTGAATCTTTCTTACGCCTTATTGCGCTCACAGGCGGTTCATCGGGAGTAATCACCTGGCTACACTCAATGGTTTGGAGGTGGGGATAATCACCCTGGCTTCTAAGTTTGGCAACTGCCTCGGCATCTCCCAGGGCCAAGATAGGGATACCCTTTTCCAGGGCAGCTACACATCCTTCTATCGCTGCATCAGGGGCATAATCGCCCCCCATGAGATCTACAGCCACGGTTGTTCTTGCCTCTACTCCGGTGTTCAATCCTGGCTCCCCCTCTCATCTAACGCAAAAACCAGAAACTTGCCCCTGAATACAAGTTCACCCCTGGCACGGGTTTCCACCAGAACTACGGACTTCTGTCCTTTTTCCCTGATAACCTGCGCTTTGGCGATAAGTTTCTCGCCCACCCGGGCCTGGCGTTTGAACTTGAGGTTGGCAATCCCGGTAACCACGTTATCGGCATCGATCACGCAGATCGCAAGCGAGTCTGCCTGGGCAAAAATATACTGGCTTCTTGTAATCCCTGTACGTTCAAAGGCCATGTCGGGGGTTATTTCCATGATGGAAATTGCAGATTTTCCAAGTTCAAGGTCTATGAGTTCTCCCACAACCTCGCGTTCGCCCATTGCCCGGAGTCTCTGGTAAGCTCTCTCTGCGACCTGTTTTGTCCTGGTTCTTTGTCCTGGAATACCAAGGGCAAGCCTGTCAAGGCGTATGGTCTGCACGCTTACGTCAAAATGACGTGCCAGCCGCCGGTCAGGCAAGAACGGGTTGGCAGTAAGAATCTCTTTAAGCTGTTCTCTTCGCTGCTTAGGATCGTACCCCATCAGCATTCACCCTGATCCTTAGCATCTACTACTAATATCTTTGTCTTAATCTTAAGTATACAAACCCTGGGAAGCATCTGCAATCCAAAAAACAAAAACTCCGATAACCATCGGAGTTTTGAGTACGCTTTGAAAACAAACCGTTACTGCTGTACCTTGATGACTTCCTGACCCCTGTAATGCCCGCAATCAGGACACACCCTATGCGGCAGGCGCAATGAGTGGCACCTCGGGCACTCTACCAGGTTAGGAGCTGAAAGCCTTCTCTTCCATGCAGAAGCTCTCCTCATATCCCGCTTAGACCTGGATGTCCTTCTCTTTGGAACTGCCATTTTCCTTGCCCCTTTCCTCTAAAGCTTCCAGTAGTTTTCTTCCAAACAGTGTAGCTTGGCCTTGCAGTCTTGAACACTGGCACTGTTCTTCATTCAGGTTAGTGCCACAAACCCCACATAACCCCTTACATAATGCATCGCACAAAGGTTTCATGGGAATGTTGAGGAGAAGTCCGTGCTCCACCATATCATCTAAGACGCAATAGCCGCCATCCATGGCAAAGGTTTCGATATCATCTTCGTCCTCGTATTCATGCATATCAGGGTCTTGGACAAACCTGCCTTCGCAGTCAAACTCAATAGGCATATCAAAATCCGCCAGACACCTGGAACAAGTGAGTCCTACTGTTCCCCTGACATTGGCTTGAACATATATCCCTTCACCGGTAGAAGTGGCGACACCCTTTACCGTAAACGGAGCCTGGGTTGCAATAAGGTCGCTCCCGTCTCCATATAGATCTATATGGCCTGTTTCGGAAAACGCAATGCTGGTACCGGGCTCATCGATTATATCTGAAACATCTATCTTCAAACTCTGACCCTCCATTGGCATAAAGGGATTATATCCACATAGAGAACATGGTGTCAAGAATTGCTACCTGAGGCAAGCACTTTTATCGCCTCTTCAACAGTGTCCACACCGTATACTTCCATATCCCCTGCAAAGCGTAAAGCTTCATCAAGGTTTTTCCTGGGAACCAGGAATATCTCTATGCCTTCTTCCCTGCATGCGATTGTTTTTTGCGCCACTCCTCCTACAGGAAACACCCTGCCCTCAGAGTCGAGAATACCGGTACCTGCAATCTTTCGCCCCATGACTATATCCTGATCCATTCTGGTAATGATTTCAAGGGCAAAAACTAGCCCGGCAGATGGGCCGGCAACCTGTCCCGGCCTTATGGTTGCTTTCACAGGAAACGGTCCTTGCACAGGTACGGACATCCCCTGGAAGGTCAAGGCCACATAGGTAGCAGTCACCTGGCTCTGTTCCATCAAGTCCCTGTTTGCCTCCAAGTACTCTTCTACACTTCTCCCGCCGAGCACCTGACGTCGGGGCCACAAGGCCAGGTTGCGGTCTACGGCTGCCCTGATGGACTGTATAATGCTGGCCTCTCTTGCCATAACTGAGACCATGTAAAACGATGAATCTCCAGAGGGGTAGCCTTCAATCTCAACAATCTCGCTAAGTTCAATCACAGGGCCTGGTGAAACCACAAGATACCCTGAAGGCACATGGTTCAATGTGCAAAGCATGACCACGAAAACTAAGGCAAGCCCAATCCGTTTCCATTTGAGTCTCTTTTGTCCGGCCAAGACCGAATACCCCTCTCTGATCTCCAATATAGATTGATGGTGAGTAAAGGAGGCTTCCCTATATGGGTTACCTGGCGATCATCCTTGCTATCGTTTTCATTGTATGCTTCAAACAATGGAGGCAGCGAAAAGATGCACTCCTGTCTGTCCTTCTTGCCCTTCTCGTGGTAATTCTTGCCGTTACAATGATACTCTTTCCTGAACCTTCTTTCAAAGCGGCAGAAAGAGGTTTGACTGTATGGTGGGACATAGTGTTGCCGGCGCTCCTACCCTTTTTTATTGCTGCAGAGCTTCTAATGGGGATGGGAGTAGTCCATTTCATCGGGGTCTTGATGGAACCACTTATGAGGCCCTTGTTCAATGTCCCAGGCACAGGCGCATTTGTGTTAGCGATGGGGATAGCTTCAGGATATCCCCTTGGAGCCGCACTGTCTGCCAGGCTCAAAGACGACAAACTGGCAACCAAGACTGAAGCTGAAAGACTAATGTGCTTCTGCAATACTTCTGATCCCCTTTTTATGACAGGTGCCGTTGCAGTGGGGATGTTCAAACGGGCTGACCTGGCGGGAGTAATTATAGCAGCCCATTACCTGTCTGGGCTCACAGTAGGGATCGGAATGAGATTCTGGCAGAGGGGAAAAGACGAGAGCCGGGTTGAAACACCCAGACAGGATCGGCCTGATCCGCCCCTGAGGCGTGCGTTCAGGGCTATGCGGAAAGCCCAGCAAGAAGCTAACAGGAGCCTTGGCGAACTCCTGGGTGAGGCAGTCAAACGCTCCATTGACACTTTGCTCCTGGTGCTTGGCTTCATGGTGCTTTTTTCGGTGATATTCGAAATACTCACACTGGCAGGGGCCACAAACTATATTTCACACCTGATCTCAAGAGTGGTACCTGAGTCGCTGTTGCCAAAAAGCTTGCATCAATCAGTAGTAAGCGGGCTTTTCGAGATAACCATAGCTAGCTCATTGGCCGGCCAGGCAGATGCCCCGCTAATCACAAGGGTAGCAGTATGCAGCGGGATCATAGCGTGGAGCGGTTTATCTGTTCACGCACAGGTAGCTGCAGTAATACAACCATCAGGCCTGTCAATCTGGCCGTATTCGGCTAGCAGGTTGTGTCAAGCAATGCTGGCTGCAACTTACACTGTCCTCTTGATGAAAATCGACGAAGGCAGGTGGACACTGCCCGCTTTCGAACCTGTATTTGCCGAAGCAAGCTGGCTTCACAGCCTTGGCGCTGCAACCAAGGCCTGCCTTTCCTGGGTCCTGTTGATGTTCCTGGTATCCCTGGCTCTTGCCGCAGGTGGCCACCTAAAGCGGCTCTGGGACAACCGTTAGGGTTAATCCCTGCCCTGGTTCCACAGAAACCTGCGGGGGCGGGCCGGCTCATCGTCATCCATGCTGTCGTCCATTTCATCTGCAAAAAACTGTTCATCTTCGGTTCCGGGATTATCCGTCTCCTGCTCCAGGTCATCCTTTTCCTGCGGTTCACGGACGCCCAGCTCATTCCTATCGCTTCTTACCCTCTCGAGCAGTTCAACAAGTAGATCTTCAACGGTTTTCATCATCTCATCTGCGTACTCACGTGCGCCATAGTTTATTTCCTCTGCTACGGACTTAGCTTGAGCTATAAGTTGTTCCGCCTGGAGCCTGGCTTCTTTGGCAATCAAATGTTCAGAAGCCCGCGCTGCTATCTGGCTCTGAGCATCCCTTATTATCTCCTGGGCTTCTTTCCGGGCTTCCTGGAGTATTTGTTCCCGTTCTTTCAACACCCAGTTGGCGCGCTCAAATTCCTGAGGAATTGCAGCTTGAAGTGCATCGATCAGGTCAAATACCTCATCTTCGTCTACGACAATCTTCCCAACCAAAGGCAAACGTGAACATTCTTGCAGGTATGTATCAAGCCGTTCAAGTAGATTCAGCACATCCATTGTTAGAGCCCCCCAATTTGTGACATAATTCAAGCCTAATCTTTTCTCTTGAACTTACTCAGGAGTTTCCGTTCAACACTTGGAGGAACCAGGTCCCTGACACAGCCGCCATACGCCGCCACTTCTTTCACCAAGCTTGAACTAAGGTAAAGATACTCAGACGACGTCATCATGAACATTGTCTCGATTTCGGGAGCGAGTTTCTTGTTCATCAGAGCCATCTTGAACTCATAGTCGAAGTCAGAAACCGCTCTTAGTCCTTTGACCAGCACCCTTATTCCTTTTTCCCTGGCAAAGTTTACCAGAAGGCCCTGGGAAGAGGTCACTTCGACATTAGGCAAGTGCTTGCATTCTTCCCTGATCATTGCTACGCGTTCGTCGACAGTAAACAACGGTTCTTTGGCTGGATTTTCGAATACAGCTACATAGAGTTTGTCGAAACAACGGGAACTGCGTTTAATGATATCCATATGACCGTTTGTTATGGGGTCAAAACTGCCGGGATAAGCTGCAACTAACAAGAAACCAACCCCCTGTCTTTGGGCTATATAATATGTCAAATATGTCCTTCAGTGTATAATTCGTCAATATTTTGGCCACAGTACCTAAGGAGAGTCAGGGTGCAGTCGTGAGATTGCCCCTTACAGGCTCTTCCTCCGGTTTCTCCTCTCCCAATGCCGCTTCCGGAAAGAAGCGGCATTTTTTTGTGCTAGCTGGCTATGCCGGCTCCTTGAGCAGCAAATAGGCTCCAACTATGAACAACACCACTCCCACTGCTTTGGTTATATCGATATCCGCCTTCTGCCCTGTGACTCCCAAGTAGTCAACAACCAGGGCCGTGAGGATTTGTACCGTTAGTATCGCAGTGGTGGCCGGAGCAGCACCTACTTTTGCGATACTGGTAAGCACTCCCCATACGATGATAACACTTAAGGGACCTCCAAGAAACCCAAACCATGGGGCAGAACCGATGTTTCTCATGTTTCCGTTGGTAATTCCTGAAACAAGTACGATTCCGAGGAGCGCCGTAGCTATTACGTGGACTACAAATGTAGCCTCTATTTCCCCTATCTTCTCGCCAAGAATTGAGTTCAACACTCCTTGAACTGCCATGGAACCTCCTGCAAGGCCTGCTATAACCAAGGGCCAGATTTTCAAGCCTCCACCTCCAACCTGAAATCATACATAAGCGCGCTTATCCTTTGGGTAGTATAGCACCAGAACAGTCAATAAAATCTAGGCAGACAGGTGATGACAATGCGTTGGTCAAACTGGGACAGAACTGACCTGGCAGTAGAACGTGCAGCCATGGTAAGGGAGCGCACAGGCGAGATCCCCGGATTGGAAAGTTCGCAGGAACAGATTAACGGGATCCACATCACAAGGGTGCAGGTATCCACTCCGCATGCAGCAAGCCAGGTAGGCAAGCCGCCGGGCCGTTACTTCACACTGGAATGCCCAGAGCTGAAATACAGGAACAGGACACTCCTCAAGAACGTAGCTCAGATAATAGCTAAGGAACTGGCAGTGTTAGCAGAACTGCCAAGGAAAAACGATGTGCTGGTAGTGGGATTAGGAAACTGGCAGGCAACGCCCGACGCCCTTGGGCCTAGGGTGGTCTCTCAACTCATGGTTACCCGGCACATAAGGGGCTACATCTCTCAGGACCTGGGCCAACGCTTGTATCCTGTGGCGGGAATATCCCCTGGTGTGTTAGGGATAACAGGGATGGAAACTGCAGACATAGTGAGGGGCATTGTTGAACAGATCAAGCCTGAACTGGTAATCACAGTGGACGCCCTAGCTGCAAGATCCCCTTCACGCCTATTCTCCACTATCCAGATTGCAGATACAGGGATACAACCCGGTTCAGGGGTGGGCAACAAACGCCCCGGCCTAAACCGTGAGAGCTTGGGCGTACCTGTAGTTGCTCTCGGGGTGCCCACAGTAGTCTCAGGCGCTTCAATAGCTGTAGATGTGCTCCAAGACTATTTCTCCAGGTTCAATCCACATGCCAGACCGTCAATAGATTCAGTGTACGACTTCTTGTCCCAGGACTTGCTGGATTTGCTTGTTACCCACAAAGATGTCGATATGCAAATTATGGAAATGTCAAAATTGCTGGCAAGCGCCATTAACAAGGCGACTCAACCGGCCATCACTGAAGATGAGATGCTTGATTACTTGCAGTAGCAGGAAAGCTGAAGGGGCAGCCTGACCGGCTGGCTGCCCCTGATATTCAATTGTCGTTACTGAAGCCTCTGTTGCTGTTGCTGGACACCTGACGGGAATCTTCCCTGTGCCAGGTTATGCTGTGCAAACTCTATCATCCGTCTTACCATGTGGCCGCCAACTGCCCCACAAGTCCTGGATGGGATATCTCCCCAGTAATCACCAGGAGGCTGTATTCCCAGTTCGTTGGCTACTTCATTTCTAAAGGCATCCAACGCGGGCCGGGCTTGCGGTACCACTGCAATGTTCCTACGCTGTCCTTGACCCATTCGATTCACCTCCTTTTCACGACTTATTATGTTCACCAAGAATTCTTGTATGCTGGTATGTTATGGCGCTGCAGGTTAAGTAAACTCTGAGCGACAAGCAAAATGCCGATTCTAACTGGGGATATACAGATATGACATGAGGTAACATAAGTTTTCAAAAATGAAAAATTATATTTTGCAAGACAGCGCAAACTGATTGGTTGCCTAGTGTAGCACTACCTGGAGCGTGCATGCATGAGGAGGTTGCCAAACCTTGCGTTGACCTTAGATAACAAGGGCGATAGCTGGAGAGGCGGCCGGTCCCCTTGTTCAAATGCTTCAACAAGAGGTTTGGCTTCATGCCTTGCTGCATACAGGATATCTTCAGTGACACCCAGGTCCTGGATGTTTATCTCACTCACTCCGTGTTGCTTCAGGCCGAAAAACTGGCCAGGCCCTCTCTCGAGCAAGTCCAGCTCTGCAACTGAGAAGCCGTCGTGCAGCTTTTCAAGAGCTTTGAGCCTGGCGGCTGATTCGCCTGATTCACCTGAGGAAATCATAAAGCAGTATGATTGTTTTTCGCCCCGCCCCACCCGGCCTCTTAGCTGGTGAAGCGTTGCCAATCCAAAGGATTCAGCGCCTTCAATCACCATACAGGTGGCATTTTTCACATCAACGCCCACTTCAATGACTGTGGTTGCCACAAGTACCTGCGTCTTGCCCTCTACGAAATCTTGCATTTGCTCAGCAAGCTTGTCCCTGGGCATATCCCCGTGGGCCAGTCCTATCCTGGCCCCGCGCAGGTACCCTGTCTTGAGCTCCTCAAACACCTCCTGGGCAGACCTGCGTCCCGACTTACCTTCGCGTATCAGGGGACACACTACGTAAGCTTGGTTACCCATGGCCAGCTCCTGTCTCACCCTTTCATAGGCTAAGTGCCTTAACCGTTCTTCAATTACCTGGGTACGTACTAGCTTCCTGCCATGGGGCAGCTCATCTATCACAGACAAATCCAAGTCTCCGAAAAGGGTGATCGCCAGTGACCTCGGTATTGGGGTAGCGCTCATCACAAGCATGTGGGGGGCGTCGCTGTCGTACGAAAGGCGTAGACGCTGCCTTACGCCAAACCTGTGTTGTTCATCTGTTACCACCATGCCAAGCCGCGCCCAATCTACGTCAGGTTCGAGCATGGCATGGGTGCCCACAAGTATGTCGATTGAACCTTCAGCTAGCTGTCTAAGCGTCATCCGCTTGTCATTTGCGCTCTGGCTGCCCGACAAGAAGCCTACACGGGCCATGTCCCGGGCAAACTCTCCTACGGTCTGCAGGTGCTGCCTTGCCAGCACTTCCGTCGGCGCAAGCAGCGCCCCCTGATAGCCGTTGGCAACTGCTGCCAAGAGCGACCATACAGCCACTACAGTCTTTCCGCTTCCAACGTCCCCTTGGAGCAGGCGGTTCATGGTTCTCCCAGAACACAAATCATCCCTGATTTCATGTATAGTCCGCTCTTGAGCGTTTGTCAGCCTGAAAGGCAGGGCATCAAGGAAAGCTTGAGGCAGGTCGAATCTTGTGTAAGGCGCTGCAGGTTTCACCGTTTCGATCTGGCTTTTCATGAGGAGAAGTGCAAACTGCAGCAAAAGCACTTCCCTGAACGCCAAGGTTCTCCTTGCCTTTTCCCACATTTCGGCGCTGGATGGGCAGTGAATGCCAATATATGCCTGCTTCTGGCTTAGCAATCCTTGCCTGCGCGTGATCGCAGCCGGGATGCACTCGTCTATCAGATGGGCATAGCTACTCAAAGCCTCGCGGACTATCCTGGCAATGGTAGAGGAATTCAGCCCTGCAGTAGTGTGGTAAACCGGGACAATCAAGTCTCTAGGGGACAGTTGGGCGGTTTCTTCCCACCGTGGGTGTGCCATTTCCCAGCTGTGGCGCCTCCACTCAACCTTACCTGAAGCTACAAGCTGCTGCCCCCGGTAGAACTGCTTGGAAAGGTAAGGCATATTGTACCATACCAGATAGCAAATCCCAGTCCCGTCTGAGACGCCTACGCGCAAGGCACGCCCCCTGATACTGGGGATAACAGCAACGGAGATTACTTTGCCCGCTATTGTCACCTTTTCTCCCGGTTCAAGGTTCCTTAGCCTCTGAACCCGGGAAAAGTCGTCGATCCTGAAGGGAAAGAAGTCAAGCAGGTCCTGTACGGTGTTGACTCCCAAGCTGGCAAACATCTTTGCCCTTCTAGGGCCAACGCCTTTCAAGTATCTTACATCATCTTGAAGGGACAGACGCCGTGACATTATTCCACTGATACTAAGTAGTAATATAAGGGTTGCCCGCCACGGTAAACCTCAACCTCACACTTACCGCCAACCCGGTTCTCGAGCATCTCCTGCAAACCCTCTGCCGTGGAACTGTCGATGTCTTCGCCGTAATACACAGTCACCACAGAATGGTTCTTGCCTACCATTTTCCTGACTATTTCCCCGAGTACCTCTTCAGAATCCTGCCCTACTGCTTCTACCTTGCCGTCTACCAGGCCTATGATATCTCCCTCTTGCATCACATGCTTTCCGAACTTGCCGTTCCTGGCAGCAAAAGTCACCTCGCCGGTCTTGACGCTGCGCACCGCTTTGCCTGCCTTCTTAAGGTTTTCCCGCATACTCTCATTGGGATTCAATGCAAGAAGGGCCGAAATACCCTGGGGTACCGTCTTTGACGGCACGATGTACATGTTTCTGCCCGTGAGCTTCTTAGCTTGTTTTGCGGCCAGAAAGATGTTACCGTTATTTGGCAAGAATATCACTTTCTTGGCGCCTACTGACTTAACTGCTTCCACAAGGTCGCTGGTTGACGGGTTCATGGTAATGCCGCCGTCCATCACCAGATCGCAACCCAGACTCCTCATTATTTCCTGGAGCCCATCACCTGTAGCTACAGATACGATTCCTACTTCCTTGACCGGCTTTTGCCCGCTGGGTTTGGGGACTTCCTCTTGAGAACCGGCAGGTTCCAAATCCTTTCTGCCTAGCTGCGCCTGTTTGGACTGTTCTATCATATTGTCTATGGTAACCTGGGAAATCTGGCCGTACTTGAAACACAGGCCCAGTACCTCATGGGGAACTTCTGTGTGGATGTGAACTCTGACCACTTCTTCAGAGCCCACTACAAGAAGAGAGTCTCCCAGCGGCTCCAAGTCTGCCCTTATCTCATCAATTGGAAGCCTGCTTCCCAGTATCAGCAGCTGGGTATCGTACGGGTTATCAATCGCTGCAATCTCTTCTTCATGCACATGGGCAAGCTGGTGTTCCGCATACAAGGAAGACTCATCCGGGTGGATGGCTGCATCAGGTCCGTAGCCGCGGAGAAACCCCTCTATGATGTAAACAAGCCCTTTTCCACCTGCATCAACCACCCCAGCCTCCTTCAACGCTGGAAGCATCTCAGGAGTCTTGTCAAGCACTTCCTGCCCTTTGGCAAGACATTCACGAAGCACTTCAGGAATTGTGGCACCTGGGACCGCCGACGCAAGCTGGGCAGCATCGCGCATACCACGTAACACTGTTAGGATTGTGCCTTCCACCGGTTTCATCACTGCCTTATACGCAGTAGACACCGCCTCTTCAAAAGCATTGGCCAGGTCCTTGGGGTCAGCAGCTTGTTTGCCTGCAAAGCTCTTGGCAATACCCCTGAATATCTGCGACAGGATTACGCCTGAGTTCCCCCTTGCCCCCATGAGCGCACCCATACTGGCTGTTTCGGCAGCTGCACCTAGCGGAAGCCCTTGTTTCCCCTTGAGGCTGTCAGCAGCTGAAGAAAGGGTAAGATACATATTTGTGCCTGTATCTCCGTCAGGAACCGGAAATACATTGAGCGAATCGACCTCTTTCTTGCGTTCGGAAAGGTACCTTTGGGACATAATAACCAGTTCTCGAAACCTGTCGCCATCTAACACCGAAGTACGAACCATTGTCAACTCCCCGAGTTCTCCTGAAGCCTTATACTTTCTACGCTCACCGTCACCTTGCTGACCTTAAGCCCGGTAATCTTCTCAACGGTGTAACGGACCTTGTCTATGATCATCCTGGCCACTTCAGAGATTTTGACCCCGTATCCAAGTATAACAAACAGTTCAATGTAGAGTTGGTCACCGTCTATTGACACTGAAACGCCCTTGGCCAAATTCTCCATGCCCAAGAGTTCCGACAAGCCATCGGTCATCTTGCGGCCTGCCATGCCGACCACGCCATAACACTCTATTGCGGCGGCACCTGCAATAGTAGCAATGGCCTCTTCTGACAGCACCAGTTTTCCCATTTCAGTTTTGATTTCTTTTCCAGTCAACTGAAACACTCCAGTTTACTAGCGCTCCATATATATTGCCACAACAATCCGTTTCAGGGAAGCTTTACAGCAGCTTTTCAAGACTGCCGGGAACCATTTTATAGTTAGCCCTTCAACAAGCAAATACCTCTTTCATGTTCTCACCTTGTTTTCCCTGGCCGGTACTTCCCCTTGGTAAGCATTCTATGGTAGGATAGATGCGTTACAAGTTGGAAGGAGGTTCGTGAGGTGCCCAAGTGCGAAATATGCGGCAAGACGAGGACAGTAGGGAACCGCGTCAGCCATTCAAACATAAAGACCAAGAGAAAGTGGTCTCCTAACGTTCAAAGAGTAAGGGCAGTTGTAGGCAATACTACCAAAAGGATATACGTGTGTGCCCGGTGCTTGCGGAGTGGAAGAGTTAAGCGCCCTGCATTCTAAAAACTGTGTCCTTATGACTGAATAGTACACCTCTCAAAGGTCATGTCCTGAGAGGTGTTTTGATTTTGTTACCGGCCGTTACGGCCGGTAGCCAAATATGCTCATAACCATCCTTACCAGACCTGAAAGTAATCTGGGCACTCTTATGATCCGTACGGTCATATGGAACATCCCCCCGCCATTCACCTGTTCCCAAGAAACATAACCACGCCGCCGGCCAGCATTGCAGAGCCTAACAAGGCCCACAGCATCCAAGAAGGCAATGCCATGATAAGGATGACCAGCCCGCATGCGCCCAAAACTGCCGAAATCAGATGCCGGTTATGCTTGCGGGAACGTAATCTCACCGCTAACCCCTCTTGCACTCTGTTAATTGCCTTTTCACTAAGACAGTATATTCAGCAATTCACAAGTGTGCGTCTGCGGAGGCTCTGAATGGCGGAAGCCATGTCATCGCTTGAGAAGATGTAATTGCCTGAAACAAGGATACTGGCTCCCCTATCAGCCACGGCCTTGGCATTCTTGCCTGATATGCCGCCGTCTACGGAAACCTCGACAGGAAATCCTGAGTCACGCACAAGTTTGCTGACTTCTTCGATTTTCTGCAGCATGCCGGGGATAAATGATTGCCCTCCCCATCCGGGATTTACAGTCATTACCAACACCAAGTCCACATTTTCAATGACATATTTGAGAAACCCAGGGGAAGTGGACGGGTTTAGAGCTACACCGCTCTTACATCCCTTCTCCCTAATCAGGCGAAGCATCCTGTCAAGGTGAGGGGTCGCTTCCGCGTGAATTGTCAAGTACTCTGCATAAGGTGCAAAGGCTTCTATTGCCCAACCAGGGTTTGAAACCATAAGGTGAACATCTAACGGGATTCCCAACCCCTTGAGCTCCTTGGCCAAGCCGGGCCCAAAGGTGAGGTTAGGCACAAAATGCCCGTCCATTATGTCAAGATGGAGCAAATCGGCTCCTGCATCTATCACCTGGCGCGCCTGGTTTCCGAGATTGAGCAGGTCAGCAGATAGTATTGACGGTGCCACTTTGACAGGTCCTGTGACAGGATTACTCATATTTTCTTCTCGCCCTTTCTATCAGTTCTTCCAGAAACATAAGATAATTGTCATAACGCTCCTGGGGAACCTGCCCCTTGCGCAGGGCATCCAAGACCATGCACCTGCTTTCTGTTTTGTGAAGGCATCTGGGGAAATGGCAGGACAATGCATGCTCTCTGAACTCAGGGTACAGGAGGCTCAGTTCGTGAGGCTCAACATCTGCAAGATCAAGCCGTGAAAACCCTGGTGTATCAGCTACATAGCCATTTCCGGGAGTCTGGATCAAATTCACCCACTTGGTGGTATGACGGCCGCGCGACCCCTGTGAAAGCTCGCCTGTAAGCAGTTTCACTCCCATGAGCGCGGATATGAGTTTGGATTTTCCAACTCCGCTTTGCCCTGCAAACACAGTGACTTTGTCCCGGAACAGGTCACCCAACTTGTCCAGTCCGTAGCCTGTCACCGCCGAGGTTACCACGCATTGGTATCCGGCATCAGAATAGATCTTCTCTACCCTGGCTATCTCATCTTCATCTTCAATGTCCTGTTTGTTAATGCATACTACCCCTTGAATATCTTCATACTCAAGTTGAACCAGTATCCTGTCGATATAGGCGAGATCCAAAGGGGGTTGGGTGATTGCGGTCACTACTATAGCTTGATCAACGTTGGCGATAGGCGGGCGCACTAACAAGTTTTTTCTCTCAGCGATGCCCTCGATCACACAAGTATCTGCTGACCGGGATATATGGACAATGTCTCCTGTATGGACTTGGGAATACCCCAACCTGAGCCGGCCCCGGAAAGCACATGAGACTACTTCTTCCCCTAAATCGACCCTGCATTCAGACGAATGTACGCTTAGCACTCTGCCAATCAAACCCGCGTATCACCGCTTTCCTATGGCTTGATTCTCTGTTGATATGCCAACTTGCCGTCAAAATACACCTTTATGATCGCAAAGTCACCTTTGTACTGGAACGATATGGTCAAGGTATCCCCTGGCGCTTCATTCCGGTTGTGGCGCACTGCTTCCCCGTCAAGATCCGTCACAGTAAGCCTTACGTGAACAGGGCGTCCCTTGTCAGGAACCTCAATCTTGATTGTGTGGGAACGCTTGGCGCCCTGGGAACCCATTGAGACGGTAATATCAACCCTGGTCCTCACCGGGACTTCCTCGCCTTCCTCAGGGGTTTGAGCGATGATAGTTCCAGGAGGCTCATCAGACGGAACCCCGGTCACGTCGCCTAGGTCGAGCAAATTGTCATTGAGAACGGCCGAAGCTTGTGCTTCAGTAAGTCCTATCAGATTTGGGACTATGACAGTTTCGGGCTCAGTTCCCTTGGACACTACCAGGTCTACCCTGGTGCCAATTGCGACTGACGTCCCTTCCCTGGGATTTTGGGATATAACGTGGTCTTTGGGTACAGTAGCATCTTGTATTTCGTCCACGTTGCCAAGTTGCAGCTGGTGGTTTTCAAGTTCGAGCTGGGCTTCCCTGAGGGTAAGCCTGCGCACATCAGGTACGTCAACGTAAGCTTCGCCTTTGGAAAGGGTATAGTAGATTTCCCTGCCCACTTTGACTTTCTCGCCCCCAAGAGGGCTCTGGGATATCACTGTCCCTGCAGGGAAGTTCCGGTCGTACTTCTCTGCTGAAAGCCGGGGGATAAGCCCTTTTTCACGTATCAGAGCTTGTGCCTCTATGTGAGGCATCCCTACAATATCAGGGACTTCAACAATCGGCACTGCCATCCACTTGTAAAAGGAATAAATTGCATACGCAGCTATAGCTATCCCCAGCACCACAAATACAGCTAGTACCTTGACGGCTGTGGGGGTTGACCGCTTCCTCCTACCGCGCCTAGCCATTGCTCCATCACCTTTTGCAGTAAACTCCGGCTCAGTCCTGTACAACGCTGACCTGGCCTTCCTAATGGATTGTAACATCTCGCCTGCAGACTGGAAGCGCTCACCAGGGTTCTTGGCAAGAGTTTTTGATATCAGGTCTTCGATTTCAACAGTTATGTCAGGAACCGTCTCACGCACAGACGGTGCCCGGGCTTCCACGTGCTGCAATGCCACTGCCACGGGGCTGTCGCCTGTAAACGGCAGTTTGCCCGTTATCATTTCGTAGAGGACAACTCCTAGTGAATACAGGTCAGACCGGGCCGAAACCTGTCCGTTCCTGGCCTGTTCAGGAGACAAATACGAAGCGGACCCGACCACTAGATCTGTAGACGTGGTCGAAACTACTCCAAGGGCCCTTGCAATTCCAAAATCGGCTACTTTCACGTGGCCAAGTTCTGTAAGCAGGATGTTCTGGGGTTTGATGTCCCTGTGGATTATATTATTGTTATGGGCGTGGGCAAGGCCCAGGCATATCTGGGCTGCGATGTTCAAGGCTTCCTCTGGCTCAAGCCTGCCTTCCCTGTTCAGTTTGTCCCTGAGGGTTTCCCCTTCCACCAGTTCCATAACAATGAAATGCAAACCCTGGTCTTCGCCCACATCGTAAATGCTCACTATGTTAGGATGGGACAAAGATGCAGCAGCCTTTGCCTCCCGCCTGAACCTCAGCACAAAATCCTCATCTTCACTCATTTCGGGTCTCAAGATTTTCAAGGCCACATGCCTATCCAGAATCAAATCGTTGGCCTTCCAAACAACACCCATGCCTCCGCCGCCAATGCGTTCTACAATCTTATACCTGCCTAGAATCTTCCGGCCTATCATCTGCTTCGGGTCCAACCTGCTTTCACCCCCTAGCCCGATACTGCCTGGGGCCAAAGTACAACCACTGTAATGTTGTCATAGCCGCCCCGCTGGTTAGCAAGGTCCACAAGTTTGCGGGCAACCTGATCCCTATCGTATGTAACCAACATGTCGTAAATCTCGTTTTGAGACACGAGGCTGGTAAGGCCGTCTGTACACAAGACAACTATATCGTCTGGACAGAGCCTCTCCTCATAAATATCGACGTCAACGGTTTCCTGAGTGCCCAATGCCATGGTAAGTACATTTCTCCCAGGATGACGCATTGCATCTTCTTCTGTTATGGTACCGTTTCTCACCAGTTCTCCTGATACCGAGTGATCGTCTGTAACCCGCCTTATCTTTCCATTTGAAACAATGTACGCCCGGCTGTCCCCTACATGGCCCACAAAAGCTTTTGACATATCACAGGTAATCACAACACACGTAACCGTAGTTCCCATTCCCGGAACTCCCTGATGACTGGCACTTTCACGGATCTTGCCATTTCCGTACAGGATGGCCTCTCTTAGGACTTGTCCCGGATCTCCGCCCGAAAAGTGCTCTGATACATACTGCTGGATGGAACTTACCGCCACAGATGATGCAATCTCGCCTCCGTCGTGCCCGCCCAGCCCATCTGCAACCATGGCAAGCCACCCTCCGGGAAGGCCAACCACGGACCAGGAATCTTCATTCTTAGGCCGGACTAACCCCCGGGATGTCTCAGCTCTCCACTCCAAGGTCATTCCCCTCCTGCCAAACAGCCATGCCCATTGTGCTCCCACTCTTCTGTCCCAGCTGCTCTTGTCCTGGGACGTACTGTCACTGTGACCCGGTTCCACACCATCCGCCACCGGCCTTTACCAACATCCCTTTCAAAATCCTAGCAACTTAGTCCTGCCGTTTCAACGCCTTAGCTATGAAAAACCCGTCAGTGCCATGGATATGAGGTAACAGGTAGCCGCATCCGTGTTCCATCTTAAATGTGACACCGTTGTCTAATCTTATGGTTTCGCCTGCGGGAATAAACTCACTGTGGGCATCCAAGAAGCGGTGCCATACATCCTCATTCTCTTCTTGTGTAAGGGTACACGTGCTATATACTAACGTACCCCCCGGCTTCAAGAAACAGGCAGCTGTATCAAGAAGTAAACCCTGCCTTGTAGCCATTTCAGCTATGTCAGTTTGCCGGCGCATCCACTTTATGTCAGGATGCTTGCCTATAACCCCAAGCCCTGAGCAAGGGGCATCTACCAGCACCCTGTCAAAACACATAGGAAGCCCTGCTGACTCAAAAACACAGGCAGTCCCGGCCGGATTTGTGGCATCAAGCACTGCAGTGAATACATTGTCAAACCCGAGCCGCTCCCCAGACTCAACAATCAGACCGGTACGGTCCCTGGATACATCAGACGCCACCACAATACCTGTATCTGATACCAGTTCGGCTATGTGCATTGTCTTCCCGCCTGGAGCGGCACACATATCCCATACAACATCCCCCTGTCCGGGGGCTAACACCATCGTCACGATCATTGCGGCTTCATCCTGCACCGTAAACAAACCTTCCCTGTAGCCGGGAAACCCGCTTACGGATCTCCCGCCGGTTACCTTAATAGATATGTCCAGGATGCCCGGCTCAGCTGAAAACCCGTTATCCCGAAGCATCGTAAGCAAGCCGGGACGATCCGTCCTGGATTTGTTTACCCGCAAGGTTACGGGAGGAGGATGATTCTGAACCTTAAGCAGGGAAAGAGCGTCCCGCATCCCGAACGACCTGAAGTAGCGGCTTACAATCCAGTCAGGAAAAGAATACCGTATCCCTGCATATTCCTCAGGGCAGTCGTCTAAAGAAGGCAAGTCTATGTGGCCCTGGTTCCTTGCTATATTTCTGAGTACACCGTTTACAAGACCTCGATGGGACTTGGCCCTTACGCATTCAACCACTGAGTTGACAGCTGCATAGGCCGGAATCCCCATAAAGACAAGCTGGTAAGCTCCAAGCCTGAGGGCATTTAGCAGTTCAGGAGCAAGTTTTTCCAGGGGCCTGTGGCAAAAGCGCGAAAGATAGTAGTCCAGTAGGCGTTTCCATCTCTCCGCACCGGTGACAAGATCTTTTACAAGTGCCCTGTCCCTTTCATCCAGTTTGGCAAAACCGCCATGGGCGCCCGGAGGTATTCTGGATCCTATGATTTCGAGAGCAACCCTCCGGGCGCTTCCAAACAACCCTAATCGCGCCTTCCCCGCAGTAATAAGAGCCTTAAGAACTGACCTACAGCCACAGCAGTGGCAGCTACATAGGTAAGAGCTGCCGCATTTAGTACATTTCCAACGTGTACCGATTCGGTACCGGAAACGCAACCCGACGATTCTAACATATTGAGAGCGCGCCTGGATGCATCGAATTCCACTGGCAGCGTGATCACCTGGAAAAGCACTGCGCCGAGGAAGAATAAGAGTCCAAGGTCCATCAGCGTGCCAGACCTCATGAAGAAACCAATCAGGAATAGAGGAATGGCGGCGCTTGACGTAAAATGCGCCACAGGAATCAGACTGTTCCTTATGGCCAGGGGAGCGTAGCTTACTCCGTGCTGTACAGCATGGCCTACCTCGTGGGCAGCAATTCCCAGGGCGGCTACTGAAGTGCTGTCGTACACACCCGACGACAATCGCAGCACTTTAGACCTGGGATCATAATGATCCGTAAGGATTCCAGGCGTTCTCTCTATCCTTACATCTTCCAGACCTGCGTCCCGGAGCAAAGATGCTGCTACAATATAGGCCGGCTGCCCTGACTTGGCATAGACCCTGGAATAGTTGTCATAAGCAGAACGGACCTTGCCCTGGGCCCACAGGGCAAATATGAATGCCGGCAGCACGAAAATGACATAACCTACATCCATGTAATCTCCCTCCTCAGCAAGTGAGACTATCACCCAAACTTTGTTTCTCTATCTTGCCTGCCTGCCAAGAAAGCTTTGGCAGGCATAGTCTTTTTTCCTGCCGGTTGTACCTCAAGCACTCCGATTACACCTTTGCCGCACCTAACTACAGCCATTGTATCACCGGCTTTCAGTATTGTGCCCGGGACAGTATCAGCAGGAAACGGATAGCTCTCTGAAGGCAGAAGCTTTGTCCTCCATATTTTTGTACGCTCACTCCCGAATACGGTAACGGCACCTGGCACAGGAGAAAGCGCCCGCACAAGATTGTGAATATCTTCTGCAGATGCCTGCCAGTTGATTAGCTCTTCCCCCGGCTTTAAGTGGGGGGCATAGGTGCTCTCTTCCTCATTTTGAGGCGTCCTGGCTGCAGAGCCTGTATATACCAAGCACATTGCCTCAACAAGGGCTTCGGCTCCTACAACAGAAAGACGTTGCTCCAGAGTCCCGTAGGTTTCATCAGGGTCTACATCAAGCACCTTTTGCAGGCAAATATCCCCTGCATCCATACGTTCACTCATGTATATGATTGTAACCCCGCTTTTTTGTTCCCCAGCCATGATTTGCCTTTGGACAGGATTACCCCCGCGGTACTTAGGCAGTAGTGACGGGTGCACATTCAAACATGCGTACTTAGGGAGACCAAGCACTTGTGCAGGGATTTTCTGCCCGTAAGCGGCAACAGCTATAAAGTCAGGTTCCAGGGCCTTGAGCCGCTCAATTGCCCCAGGCGAGCTTATGGTTTCAGGCGTAAACACCTCCAACCCCAACTCCAGCGCCCTCTGCTTAACAGGCGTGGGCGTCAGGATCTTCTTTCTCCCGTATGGGCGGTCTGGTTGTGTTACAACCAGCCGGACATCTGCTCCTGCTTGAACAAGCTGATCCAGTGACGGCAAAGCAAACTCAGGGCTTCCCATAAAGACACAAGTCACGCCTGAGAGCGCTTGGTCCTCTCCGAAAGAGTCTTCTTGAAGCTCGATGATGGACTTCGCCCTATCTATGAACAACACCCCGTCAAGGTGATCCAGTTCGTGGCACAATGCCCTGGCCAACAGCCCTTCCCCTTCTACCCAGATTTCACGGCCGTCGCGGTCCAGGGCTTTGACGCACACCTTCACCGGGCGCTCAACCTCTCCCAGATAGCCTGGCCAGCTCAAGCAGCCTTCCCATTTAGTTTCAGTCTCCTGTGACTGGGATACGATTTCAGGGTTAATGAGGAAATAAGGGCCTTCGCCCACGTCTATGACGACCATTCGCTTTAGTATACCAACCTGCGGCGCAGCAAGCCCAACCCCAGCTGCTTCCCTCATGGTTTCGAGCATGGCATCAAGCTGTTTACGAACTGTGTTATTCACCCTGCGTACCGGCTTAGCTTTCTTCCTCAACACAGGGGCGTCAAACGTATATATTTCAAACCCTGACAACAAAGCACCACCTTTGTCAAATCCACATCCGGGTATATTTTGATTATATCATCCAATTATATCATTTAAGGGGTAAGCGCCGTTACCCGATTCCATAGGGCTCTTCAGTATCCACAGTCACCCTGACCTGGCTGTGGGAAACACGGTTCAAGACCTGTTTGGCAACCTTGGACAAATCTTCCCTGTTCCGGGCCTTAAGCATGACTATCCACCTGTAACGGCCACGTACCATGGCTTTTGGCGCAGGCCCTGGCCCAAGTACTTGGACGCTTTGGGGGCAGTTTTCCGCTTCTGTTGCAAACTCTTCAGCAAGCTGTTTCACCTTGTCCGGTTGTCTCCCGGAAAACTCAATCTTGAAGAGCGCGCCGAACGGCGGATAGCCCAAAGCCGCGCGGTTCTCAGCTTCAACAGCATAAAAGGCCTCAGGGTCTTGGACACCTCTAATGGCATGGTGTTGTGGGTTCAGTGTTTGAACCATGAACTTCTTTTGGGGATTTCCACCTGAGCTCTTGAGCAGGTGCAGTAGGTCTGTAAGGAGCTTAAACACTTGTTCAGGAGCGCTGTAGTCGGGAAAACTGAGCAGATTGTCACAAGAGATCACTCCCAGCCCGGTAAACGGCGGCACCTCAAACCCAAGCACCATCTGTGTGCATAGGAGGCATGAAGGTGCCGATGACCTGAATTGGGCCATCACGTCTTCAGGTGCCTCAGTATCTTGATCCAGGAGAAAGATGGGTACCTTGGGAAAACGCTTCTTGAACTCTGATTCCACCCGGTCTATTCCATATCCCACCTGCCTCCAGGTGAACCCGCGGCACACAGTACATTCTATAGGAGGGGGTTGACTGTATCCGCATGTATGGCAAACCATCACCTTATCCCGGGCATGATATGCAAGTGCCACAGAACATCTAGGACACATGATTGTACTGCCGCAGTCACTACACACAAGCGCAGGCGCAGTACCCCGCCTGTTCAAAAACAGCACCGCCCTCTCACCGTCATTGAAAATATCTCGCAAGGCAAGGTGAAGTTGTTTGCTGATTGCCATCCCTCTTTTGGTCCCAAGCATGCTGATGACCATATGTGTAACGCTTGCACCGGGGGAATCTGGTACATCCCCTGGCGTTGCAATACAGGCAGTTCCCAGCTTTCCTTGGCTCATGTAATAGCGGGTTCTTATCGAAGGCACGAAAGACCCCAGCAGCGCTTTGCAGTCCTGAAGGTTTGCCCGTATCCTTGCCACAGTCGCTGCATTGTACCTGGGAAACTCTTCAGCCTTGTATAGATGGGACTCTTCTTCATCGACAACGATTAGGCCCAGATTCTTCACAGGGCTCAAGACTGCGCTCCGGCTCCCTACAGCGATGGTGGATTTGCCTTGAAGCAGTCTCAACCAATTCTCACGTCTGGTTGCCCCGGTGAGGTCAGAATGGACTATCGAAACAGGGCCAAAACGTGACTCCAAAGCGTGTACCACAATGTCCAGTTTGCGGATGTCAGGCACGAGTACTATTACCCCATGCCCTGAGCTTAGAGCCTGCCCGATCTGGTCAAAGTAATAATCCCACCTGAAAGAGGCCGGACCCTGTATGAATAAGGTGTTGGCGAAAGAACCGGGGGCTTGCAGTTCCGCGGTTGTAGGCCAGATCTCCTGGCCCGGCGCGAAGAGCTGGCCTGGCTGCCCTGGTTGGCCAGGTTGCCCTGGCCAGAGAACTTGCCCCGGCTGGACGGGTCCTGCGGCTTGGCCGATCTGGTCAAGTTTTGTACCAGCTTGCAGGCGTTTCCGCCGTACCAAAGGAGGCCACAAGTACTGCCAGAAGGACGCAGTGGAAGTGAGATAGTGTTCCTTGAGCACCTGTCCCAGCTTCAAGAGCTCCACAGGCGGCAAGAATCTGAGATCGTAAACCGCTGACACGCTCTTTAAGTCAAAATCAGGCCTATCGCTGCTGTGGCCCACCACATACCCTTCTGCTTGTCTCTGCCCGAAAGGCACTTCGACCTTAGCGCCATAGGGCAGGTACCATGCCCCGGGAACCTCATAGGTGAATTGGCGGTCACCAACAGCAGGAACGTCCACTACAACTTCAACATATCTGAACCGGTCCGGGTCAACCAATGATACTCTTCACCTTGTCAAGGATGGCCATTGCGATCTCATACTTGGGTGCAGGGCCGATTTCCCGGTGGCTGCCGTCAGGCATTACTATGCTGATGACATTGGAATCTGACCCAAAGCCCCTGTCCGAAAGGCCCACCTGATTGGCGCAGACGAAATCGAGGTTCTTCTGTTTTGCTTTTTGGACTGCATTCTCAACGATGTTTTCGGTTTCTGCCGCAAACCCTACAAGTATCTTGTTTGCTTTGTCCTGGCCCAGGGTTTTTAGGATGTCGGGGGTTTCACGAAAAGTAAGTTGGATCCCGGCTCCTGACTTCTTTATCTTCTGCCCGGATATCCTCTCAGGATGGAAATCTCCCGGAGCCGCAGCCCCTATCACCACGTCCGATTCCGTGTAGAATTCCAGGCACGCATCAAGCATTTGCTGGGTGGTCTCGACCTTCCTCAAGATGACCCCGGCCGGCGCCTCAAGCGCAACAGGCCCTGACACAAGGTATACGGTAGCACCTCTCCTTGCGGCAGCGGCTGCAAGGGCGTAACCCATCTTGCCTGTGGACGGGTTAGATATGTATCGCACCGGATCAATCCATTCCCTTGTAGGTCCGGCAGTTATAAGAATCTTCAGTCCCTCTAAGTCACGTTCAGGCACCAAGATAGATACAACTTCCCGGACTATGCTTTCGGGGTCAGGCAGCCTGCCTTTGCCGGTTGCCCCTGACGCCAGGCGGCCGGATTCAGGCTCTAAGATGTGATACCCCAGTTGCCTCAAGCCTTCCAGATTCCTCTGGACAACAGGATTATGGTACATATTGTGGTTCATTGCAGGACAAATAAGTTTGGAAGCAGTACATGCCATGATCGACGTGGTGAGGAAATCGTCTGCTATGCCATTGTAAATCTTGCCGATTACATTAGCTGTCGCAGGGCACACAAGAAACAGGTCTGCTGCTTCGGCCAGGGCTACGTGCTCCACATTCCACCGCTTAGGTTCCTCGAACATATGCACGACAACAGGGTTGTTGGATATTGTTTGAAATGTTATGGGAGCTACTAATCTCGTAGCGCTTTCAGTCATTATCACACGGACCTCAGCACCGAGTTTCCTCAGTCTTGATACAACTTCAAGGGTCTTGTACGCAGCTATCCCGCCGGTTACTCCGACTACCACGGTGAATCCTGACAACAAGGCCTGCCACCCCAATCAAATCTATTCTCAAAATCCCAAGGCACCCTTAACTGGGTGCCTTGGACATCAACTTGCGGCATCAGATTTCAACCGGTACTTCACTTTACCGTCGCATATCTCGTCTATCGCTATCGCTACTGGTTTTTCTGTCGCAAGCACATCGCCTTGCTGCTCGACTACGATTTGCCTCGCCCGTTTGGCTACTGCAAGTACCAGAGTGTACTTGGAGCCGGTCTTTTGTATCACATCTCTCAGAGATGAGTTTGCCATCCCTCGCCCCCCTCTGAACCTTACTGGCGATAAGGTCACGCCTTGCCCTTTCTCCCAAAGTTATCGCAACAAGCCTATCTGTGGCTCTTTCAATATCTTCATTGATAATAACATAATCGAAACCAGCGAGATCAGCAATCTCCCGGCGTGCGCTGTCAAGCCGTATACGCTGTTCCATATCATTTTCAGTCCCGCGGGTTCTAATCCGCCGTTCGAGCTCTTCAAAGGAAGGTGGAAGGATGAAGATGAAGATGCCTTCAGGATAAGCCTGCCGTAAGGTCCGGGCGCCTTGAACGTCCTTCTCAAGCAACACGACATAGCCTTGCTCAAGTGCCTGCTCCAAATCTTCCTTGGGTGTCCCGTAAAAGTTGCCGTATACTTCTGCCCATTCTACAAGCTCATTGCTCCGCTTTCTCTCGATAAACTCTTCAACGGATACGAATATGTAATCAACTCCGCGAACTTCGCCTGGCCTCTGCGGCCTGGTTGTGATTGAAGGACAGAATTTTATGTCGGGCTGCTCAGCTAGGAGAGCCCTCCTCAAGGTGCCTTTTCCACAACCGGAAGGAGCAGTTATGACAAACAAAAAACCTGGTTTCATTTGTGCTATAGACTACCTTTCCCTGTATAACAACAGTCGAAACTACTTGTCCATGAACCGCGCCAAGAGCGCCTGTTTCTGTCTTGAACCCAGTCCCTGGACCCGCCTGGATTCGTTAATCCCTACCTCTTGCATAATCCTTTCAGCTTTGACTTTGCCAACTCTCGGTAAAGAGCTCAGCAGGTAAGACACTTTCATACGTGCCACAACCGGATCGTCCCGGTTCAGCACTTCCTCAAGCTTTACTTCGCCCTTCTTGAGTTGCTCTCTCAGGACAGCCCTGGCCTTTCTCATAGCCTGGGCCTTCTCCAACGCCTTTCTCTTTTCATCTGCAGTCAGGCTCGGAAGCATTCCATTCTCCCTCCTTATCTTGAACATTGCGCTAACTGTAAGATATCTGAAAACGGGTTCGCTCTGGGCGTTATTCGCCCTGGATAGCAGAATTCCTCCTTTTTCGTCGAATTCTTGGCAGTTGCGGTTTAGCATAAGCCCCGCTTTCCACCTGTATAAGGTTTACTAAGTCGATGTAAGCTGAGTGGGACCACGCAAGTGGGGCCACTGACAGCGGCGCCCCTGTTAACCCGTCTACCTGTTCAGGCAATATGCCAGGGCCTAAGCTGTTCTTGCGGAACCAGGCAAGCCAGGCCACGATATCTTCCTTGCCCAGCAGGTTCAGCAGATAACCTGAAATCAAGTACCATGCTGTTGTGACAAACCAGGGATTACCAGAAAGGTCATGGGAACCTTCGGGACGCCAATACCAATCTCCTGCATACCTTGCAATTCCATTTGGTTCAGGCCCTGTCTTTACCATGAGTGCTTTTTCCAACCTCTTCCATGTGGTTATGCTCCTTGGCCTAAAGTGCTTCAATAAACATTTTGTGCGTTCCACAGCGGAAGACCCAGGTACCTTATTGCATAATCCCTCAATCTTGCTGAGGAGAACCGGGACCATGAACAGACTTGCATCCTCAGTCCAATCGGGGCAAGAAGCGGGCATCACCAGCCCCCTTGAAAAACCAAGCCGGTCATCGGACAGGTCTGAGTAAAGGCCATGGAGGAGTTCAGAGCTTGCCTCACAAAATGCAGCGTAGTCCCGTTCATGGAGCAACCATGCAATCCTAGCGGAAGCCATGAGTGCAGCTGCTGAGACAGCTTGGGTAAACGAAAAGATGCCCCGCCGCTCCTCCCAGAGGTCAAAGGAAGGCTTTACCAAACAGCCGCCTTGAGTACGGTATTCCTGAATAAACCCTGCAGCCTTTTTCACAAAACGGGGATAGATTTCATTGATGAAGTCCAGATCTTGTGTGTTATCAAGGTACTCAAGGGCTGTGAGAACCGCTAGGGCTACCTGGTCTTCTTGAATAGGCAGTTCGCCAAAGGGCAGGTCCGGACTGTGCCACCCCGAACCCCGCGTCCCGTCGGGCCTGTATCTTTGCCAGAAAAACCCGCCCTGGGATAGAGTCTGGGCGGAGAAAGCCAGATAGCGCTTTGCGTATTGGGGCAATCCGGCCTTGATCATGGATGAAGCGCACATAGCTGCATCCCTGGGCCATACATAACTGTAGTGATCCCTGTAATCTCCCATAATATCCGTGTCGCAAGAAGCCAGGATCCCGCCGCCCCTGTCACAATGGGTGGCAACCAGTTTGATTGAAGTGGTGTAGAAACTGCCGGAACTATCGCACCCAAGCCTGCCGCCCCAATACTTCGCAGAACGCCTGCAAATCCCCTTGAACCCCGATTCTAACCCCTTATCCAACGCAAGATCTGCATCGCGCTTGGTGGCGCCAAAAGCCATGAAATATGTAGCTTTCAGGGTGTTGAGAGTCGCCCCTCTATGCCCCTCACATCTTACTTTGTAGATGCTTTCAATCAACCCGTGATCCATCGATTTCCCGGAAATCCCGCCGGTTTCCGGAACAAGTCTCACTCCGCCGTCGCGCATCTTGGCAACTGCCGCGTGAGTAGTGCATCGCGAGTTTTCAGCTTCAAGCGTGTCATCCAGGATTACGGCTATGGCTACCCAGCAGGGCCCTTTGTAGTGGTACAGGCGTCCGGCCCTGGCATCGAAAAATCCGCATTCGCCGGTGGGGTTCTCACCCAAATGATAATGCTGCCTGAAATACAGCCCTAGCTTACCTGTGGTCCGGCACTCGAGCCTCACTTCCCTCACCCACAGGGGATTGTAGGGGGCCACGCAATCGCACATCCTTACTGACAAAGGCAGCCGTCTATGCCTAAGCAACCAGTCAAAGCGCATGCCTTTTCCGTATTTTCCCTGGGTATACCAGGAGTCCCCGCCGACTTGGTGAAAGGTGCCGTCATACCAGACAAGGCAGGCGTTGTCAGCGCCCTCGCCCACATGATTGGCCAGCCCTACTACAGGCCAAAACATCTCTCTTGTTCTTGCTTCAGGGTCAAAGCCCAGGAACAAGCTTCCGTTTCCAAGCACACATAATCTCATGCAATGACTCCCAATCGTGACCCTCGAATAAAATGCAAGGTTATTCCTCATATTTAGTTAGAGCCGGTCATTTGAACCAGCAGCTTTTTTCCGATTTTAGCCTGACGGGAGGAATACTATTCACAATGTGGGTTGTTGCAGCAGCAATCGCCATATTATTGCTTGTGCTCGCTTTTTTCCGCTTCCGGCAGAGCACTGACGTACGTCCCAGCACCGGCATACCTTCCAAGAGACCTCAGACGGGCATGGAGATATCAACCGGTATCGGAGTGCCGCCAGAGGAAATTGACCCGGACAAAGCCGGCAAAGTCCACAGGCAAGCAGGGGTTACCCTTCCGGCGGTCCCCCCGCCCAGGCAAGATACAGACGACAGTTCCTTGGCGTCAGTCAAACTGCGCAAAATAGACTTGCCGAAAGAAGTGGAACTCGCGTGGGAAGCAGGCGGCCTCATCGAATTTCAGACCGGCGCTTGGGCAGTTGCCAAGGATCCTTCTGAGTATTCCGATCAAGACCCAGAAAGTAAGCCTGCCCGTGGGCCTGCCCGTAAAAAACCGTCCGGCGAAGTAGTGGAAGAATCCTACTCACTCCCTCAACGCTATGGAATTGACAGGCTGGTTCTCATAGCCAGGGATCCTGATTGGGTATATGCCTACTGGGAGGTAACCCACGAAAGGTACAGGCAGATGTATGAGAGACACTTGCGCGACTGGGGGCTTTCCCGTCCTGTGCTCAGGATTTATGACGTGACTCCAGGCCGGGGCCGGCAGAAGGAAATGGATGTATTCATAAGTGACCACGCAGATAACTGGTATATCAACATTTCCAAACCCCGGCATACCCTCATGGCTGAGTTGGGAAGGCTCTTCCCTGACAACACCTTTCTGAGATTGGTAGCATCTAACGTCGTAACCCTTCCGGCAGACAGGTTTTCAGACAAGATTAGTGCCGATTGGCCCCCTGTTGGCTGGCCTGATCGATATCACGGTTTCCAAGCTCAAATCGGAACCAGTTCGCCGGGGGCTTGGGGGAACGAAGCAGATGGCTAAAGGTTTTCTAAGCATCGTGCTTCATGCGCACCTGCCTTTTGTAAAGCACGTTGATGCAGATGACTGCCTGGAACAAAGGTGGCTCTTTCAGGCAATCACCGAAACGTATATTCCTATTTTGAACTGTATATCCAGACTCGCAGAAGATGATTTGCCAGGCAAGATAACTATATCCCTATCTCCTCCCCTGCTTGAAATGCTGGATGACAGTTTACTGCAAGAGCGCTACATAAGACATCTTGAGCACCTAATAGAGCTTGCCCAAAAAGAAACTGTAAGGGTCAGAGGCGACATCAACCTGGAACCTCTGGCTAGCATGTACCTGAGCAGGTTTGAGCAAACCTACCTCGATTACGTAGACAAGTTCAAATGCAACCTGATACAACCATGGGCTGCCCTGGAATCTGAAGGATACGTGGAATTATCCACTTCAGCCGCCACTCACGCATACTTGCCGCTCCTGCTGAGTGACAGCTCTATCCGGGCTCAAGTTGAGGCTGGGCTAAATACCTTCAGGCGCCATTTCGGCCACACTCCAAAAGGCTTCTGGCTACCTGAATGCGCATACGTACCAGATGTGGAGCCGGTGCTGAAACAGGAAGGCGTTGACTACTTCATCATGGAAACCCACGGAGTGCTTTTCTCCACCCCAAGGCCAAGGTTTGGGTATCACGCGCCTGTGGTCACACCCAATGGTTTGCTGGCTTTCGCCAGGGATCCTGATTGCTCCAAGCAGGTATGGAGTGCAGACGAAGGTTATCCCGGAGACCCCTGGTACAGGGAGTTTTATAGGGACGTGGGATATGACCTTCCTTTGGACTACCTTGGCAAGGCTTTACCCGGCAACACCAGGGTGCCTCTAGGGATTAAGTATTACAGGGTAACCGACAGAAAGAGCAACTACAAGGATTTCTACCGGCCTGAAATAGCTAAGCACAGGGCATGGGAACATGCGGGCAGTTTCATGTTCTGGCGCAACAAGGAAGCGGAGTTTTGGAATGACATATACGGCCGTAGGCCGGTCATGGTTGCGCCTTACGACGCTGAGCTCTTCGGGCACTGGTGGTACGAAGGCCCTCTATGGTTAGAGAACCTCATGCGGCGGATGGCACTGGAAAAGCAATCCGTCAAGCTTATATCCCTGTCCGAATACCGTGAGTATTATCCTGTCAATCAGCCGGCTGAACCGGCGGTTTCAAGCTGGGGCTACAAAGGTTACCATGAAGTATGGCTTGCAGATTCGAATCACTGGATTTACCGGCACTTGCACCACTGCGAAACGCTAATGGCCCGGCTTTCAGAGGACTTCAAACATGCCACGGGGCTTGCAGAAAGGGCTTTGAACCAGGCAGCACGGGAGTTATTGCTGGCTCAGGCTTCAGACTGGCCATTCATAATGAAATCAGGAACTGTACATCAATATGCAGTCAACCGTTTTGTAACTCACGTAGGCAGATTTCTAAGACTCGCCAGGCAGATCGAAACAGGTGCCGTAGACCCTGTATTTCTAAAGCACCTGGAGCATACCGACAACATATTCCCTGACATTGATTTCAGGGTTTTCGCCACCGGTATCCGGGATGAAGGAAAGGTATCCTGACAGAGAAACAGCAGCAACCAGCCCCTTGCTGTTGGAGTATTAGAATGCTGGATATGAGCTGGATATGAATACGCTGGAAAGGACTGATCATGTGGGAACGCCTGAGCAGCCTGAATCAAACAAGACCGGTGCAATCAAGGAATTCGGAACGGTCAGCTTGCCGTACGGACAGGCAAAGATCTTCTGCCTGCCAATAACCGGACAGATTGAAGGGCATATTGTGCTTCCTTCCCAAAACAAGACCACCAAGTACGAACACGTCCTGCCCCAGCTTGTGGCCATAGAAGAAGATCCTAACACCGCAGGCCTCCTGGTGCTTCTAAATACAGTTGGTGGAGATGTAGAAGCGGGCCTGGCAATAGCAGAACTAATCAAGAGCATGTCCAAACCCACGGTCTCGCTTGTGCTCGGCGGGGGGCACAGCATCGGGGTACCCATAGCTGTTGCAGCCAGGTACTCGTTCATTACAGAAACGGCAACCATGACCATACACCCTATCAGGCTTGCCGGAACTGTCCTGGGAGTCCCGCAAACATATGAGTACCTGGAGAAAATGCAGGACCGCGTAATCAAGTTCGTAGTGAATAATTCAAATATTCGCGAAGAAGTTTTCCGGGGAATAATGTTTAGAACCGGTGAGCTTGCCCGGGACATAGGCACCATCCTTGTTGGAAAGGAAGCGGTAAAGGTGGGCCTAATCGACGGGGTGGGCGGACTCCAAGACGCTGTGGAGAAACTCAAGCAACTGTCCTGCGGGACTCAAGATAATCAGAGCTGCGGGTACACACAGACGGAACCTCCCATGGTCCAACGACCTAACGGGCAAGCGCACCACCCGCAGCAGCCTCACATACCCTACGAGTTTGAGTAGACCGGCTGAGTTCCAACATGGCGAGAACCGAGACTTACCAGGAAGGAGGTAGCCAGGCCATGGTGCTTTACACCATCTACCCGCAGGAAGTGGTATTCCAGGTTGACGAACCGCGTAACTATCTCACGGTAGAGGTTGATAACAGGGTTTTTGTAATAGAGTTGGTAAACGGCCAGGCGCAAATAGTAAGGCTGATTTCCCACGATCCTCATGACTATCTCAACCCTCACTGGCAACCTGGAACAAAACTGAGTTTCACGATTCCGGGGAAATAGTCATCCTGTAAATATTGTTACCCTATACCCCCTAGCCGGGCCTCTGCAAGAAGAGAAAGAAGGTTTTCGTAACCCGACTGCGAAGAAAGATATACGCAAACGCGAGCGGAGAGGAGAGTCTGAATGCCTGGAAAACAGAACCGGATCAGGCTGCCGGTAATATCACTACTGTTCATCTCGCTCTTGCCGGCAACGCTCTTTGCTGCTGTAATCCAGCAGCCGGCCTTGGCCCAAGGCGCTGAGAAGTTGGCAGTCAGCATAGCTGCTGAAGAACCACCTTATGTAAACGTGCTTCTGGACATGGCACCAGTGAGATTCCCTACTAAACCGTACATAGAAGCTGAAACAACAATGGTGCCCCTGAGGGCGCTGGGCGAAGCCGTGGGAGCTGAGATCGGATGGGACGATACCCAGATGGCAGCCACTTGTTCCAAGAACGGCCTTACGTTAGTAATAAGGATCGGTGAAGCAACCATCAGCACCGCCGGTGGACAACTTGTCTCACTGCCTCAACCTGCTGCATTAGCTGGCGGAAACACCATAGTGCCCTTGGATCTCTTTACCGAAATCCTAGGCTATGATGCTAGTTGGGACGAAGCCACCCGCACTATATACTTATCGTCACCGGAAAAGAGCACATGCCCTAGCCTCTGGGGGTTCTATGCCCTGGGCTCAGTTACATACTCAAGCTGGTCAGACGTGTTTGGCGCCAGGTATCCTTTCTGCCAAGATGATTCCGCAGCCAACAAGATGGAAGGTTTGTTCCTGGGGTGGTTCGCAGTAGACGATAGCGGAAAGATCACCTCAGAGCACAATACTGCCGGTTTTCAGAAGCCAGACGGCTGGCCTTCTGTGATTTTGAGGGCACGATTACATGGAATGAAGTTGTATTCAATGTATTTTGCGGACAGCGGGTCACAAATAACTTCGCTTCTTGATGACCCGGGTGCCAGGCTCCGGCTCGCCTTGGATATTGCCGGCACGTCAGCTGAATATGATGGGGTACTCATCGATTTTGAAGGCTTGGGTTTGGACGAAAACACGGCTGAAAGAGATAAGGCGAATTTCAACGAATTCCTGACTCTCTTGAGGGACTTCCTTGACAACAAATCCCTTGCAGTGGCTCTTCCTCCTGTGAGTAGCCCATTTAGAGGCTACGACCACAGGTACATAGGAGACCTTGCCGACTTGGTTGTGCTCATGGCGTACAATTTCCAAGATCCGGACACACCGTCACCAGTAGCACCTTTTGATCAGGTAGACAACGCCATTAGGCAAGAAAGTGAACTTGTAAGCCCGGACAAGATAATCCTCGGAGTTCCGGCATACGGGGTCATTTACGGCGTCTCTGAGGAAGGTCAGGCATCTGTGCTTGCTTTGCCTCCGTCTAAAGACGGCATTGCGGGTTTTCCAGAGTATCCGGGGGTTTCAACGCTGGATGCCGGCCGTGAGGGCGAGAATGTGTCTCCGGCATTTGTCCCGGAATTCCTGTGCAATTACGTTGAATGGGAAGGCATGGACAGGTCATATAAGGCTTACTTTGAAGATGCCCGATCCCTAGAGGCCCGTGTGTTGATGGCGCACGGATACGGCTTAAGAGGCGTGGCAGTCTGGAGGCTAGGGCTTCTGCCCGAAAACTGGTGGGGCAGATTCTGACAGGCCGGTTTCGGTAGCAACTACCGCCAGATTGGTGTACCAAGTGCACCAATCCGATCCATTTCCGGCACTTTAGCTGCGCTAATGGTGCATCACGTGAGCCATTTTCGCCGGGCTACACCACTATTACGACCTGAATGGTGCGCCACGTGAGCCAATTCTGCCTCTTTCCGCCACGATCACCGCTCAAATGGTGCATCGCGTGCACCAATTTGGCCAGCTTCCCGCACGATTCGCGGCCTAATGGTGCACCAGAGGAGCCATTTTCGCCGGACTACACCACAATTACGACCTGAATGGTGCACCACGTGAGCCATTCCGGCCCGTTTCCGGCATCTTAGCTGCGCTAATGGTGCACCACATGCACCATCGGCACAGTTTTCACAGGAGCCTACAGGTTCAGCCTGGCACGTCAATCAGAACTTGTCGTACAACAGCGCCGCAAAACACATAAGGGCATACTTGATGCCTGGAATCAGCGAGTCGATATAAAGAAATTCGCTGGTCTTGTGTCCGTCCCCTGACCGCTTGAACCCCATGGTTACAGCAGGCCATCCTCTCGAAAGGGGGATGTTTGAGTCTGTGCTCCCGGCACCGACGCTAGGTTCATGCCCCAATTCCTTCCCAAGGGCCAAGAGTCCCTGCAAGTAGTCTGACTCGTCAGGAAGTCTGCCTGCAGGTCTGTCTCCCACCACCTGGATATCGTAACTGGTATCAGTCTCCTGAGCTGCTTTCTCCAATACTGCCATGACTTCATTTTCCAGGCGGGACAGCCATTCTTGCGATACAGACCTCATATCCAAGAGCATGCTGGCTGTTTGCGCTATCGAGTTGACTGAATGACCTCCCTCAATCACACCCACATTGTAGCTGGTCCTGGGGTTGTCTGGCACCCGGAGCCTGGCGATGCCCGCAATAGCGGTGCCCAGTCCATGAATAGCGCTGGAATTGCCGAAATCTCCCCAGCTGTGCCCTCCCTGGCCTTTGAACTCAATACGAAGCCGCCTGCTTCCGACAGCCTGGCTTGTGATTTGCCGTAAGTCCCCGTCTATGTTGAGAAACACAAGTTTGCCCGGATCTAACCTGAACCCATCAAAGTCATAATCTTCAACATGATCACAGAAGTACCTGGCCCCCCTTAAGTCGCCCAAACCTTCCTCGCCTACAGTTGACACCAATACCAACGGATGAGGCAAAGGAAGGTGGTCTAAGAACACTTTGCCGAGGAGGAGCATACATGCAACTGAAGCAGAGTTGTCGCTCACTCCAGGCGCTGCCAGGATATTACCATCCCGCCTGACTGTAAGGTCTGTATCCATGGGAAACACTGTATCCATGTGAGCCATGCTCACAATAACCTTGGAATCATCTTTCCCAGGAAAGAATCCAATCACATTTCCCACTTCATCCACCTGAATCACAGGAAAGCCCATGGATTCCATCTTGTTCTTGAGAAACCCCGTCCTTTGCTCCTCCTGATTGCTGGGAGCAGGTACCTGGGTTATTTCAGTAATGAGCGCGATATACTCCTCCAGGCAGTTTTCCAAGTAGTCCCAACCGCCCCGGACAAGGTCTTCTTTCATTAACGCCCCTAGTGTCTCTGAAATCACGCCTCACACCCCTCACGCGAATGATTTCTTCCTCACCGGATTGTTTTTCCCGCACACTGAAGACACTATCATCAGTCTTCAGACACTGTCATCAATCTTCAGATACGGTCATCAGTCTTCAGACACAGTCAATTAATCTTCGTCATGATTATGCTACAAACCTTTGGTAGACAAAGAGTTAGTGATATAATTCCTTTGTCAGCTTTCTAGGACGGCAATTTTCCGCCTGAGCAGCGGAGCTGTCGACTATGATCGATAAGTCCGGACTGAAAGCCCGGCAGTTCCCAAAATCGCAGAACCCAAACATGATGCTCGAACATGCTTGGATTCACAGGAGGCCGTTTCACCATGCAAGGTAGGCATGCACCTCTTCTAAGATTGGTGACGCTGAGTCTGCTAACTGCAGTAGTATTGATAGCAACCATGTTCTTGAAGCTGCCTACTGCAACAGGTTACATCCACCTGGGTGACGGGATAATATTCTCGGTTTCCTTGGCTCTTGGAGGGCTCACGGGAGCCGTTTCCGGAGCACTCGGATCCTTCCTCGCTGATGTCCTGGGCGGGTACCCTGCATGGGCACCATGGACCTTTGTGATAAAAGGCATTGCCGGCTTTATCACTGGCAAACTTGGCCACACCAGAGTCAGGAACCGCCAACTCCTGGCAATGGTCCTGGCGTCTTTGTGGGTTGTGTTTGGATACGCTGTCGGCACAGCCTTTATGTACTCACCTAAAGCTGTCTGGGGGGAGATCCTTGGCAACCTGGTCCAGACAGGCTCAGGCGTAATAATTGGCACAGTGTTGACTCCGGTGCTAGAATCAACCTTTAGCCACTGGAACCGCAAACCCTAAACACAAACGCTAATCACAACACAGTTTCGGATAGCACCAGGTCGCCCGGCAAGGCTCCGGGAGCCAGAGGGACCGCACACCTCACCCAGTCCCGGCCTACTCAACCCGTTCGAACCGCGCTGTGAAATGCCTCATTACCGGCGCCTCATATACAAGTCTCAGCCCCTTTATCGAAGAGGCGCGCTCCTTCACGGCCTTCAAAGCCCTGGCCACCATCATCATATGCCTGTCAGTATAAGTTCTCCGCGGAATGGCCAGTCTCACCAGCTCAAGCTCAGGCCATACATCCTCCCCGGTCTCAGGGTCCTTGTAACCGAAAGCGCACCCACCCAACTCTACACCGCGGATTCCTCCTTCGATGAAAAGCTCAACGGTCAACGCTTGTGCAGGAAACTCATGGCGCGGGATGTGGGGCAACAGCGTCTTCGCGTCAATGTATATTCCATGCCCTCCAGGTGGCCTTACAATAGGTATTCCAGCTTCAATAAGCAGGTCGCCCAGGTATCTTACCTGGCCAGTCCTGTCTTCCAGGTAGTCCTCGTTGAGCACTTCATACAATCCCCTGGCCATGGCCTCAAGGTCACGCCCGGCAAGCCCGCCGTATGTCACGTAACCCTCGAAGGGTACTTGCCACTCAGTCGCCCTCTCGTAGTGTTCAGCGTTCCTGAATGCAACGAACCCGCCTATGTTAACCAGGGCATCCTTCTTGGCGCTCATGGTGCATCCGTCACCGTATGAGAACATCTCTTTCACGATTTCTGCGACAGACTTATCTTGGTAACCTGGTTCCAACTGCTTGATGAAATAGGCGTTTTCGGCAAACCTGGCCGCATCAAAGAAGACCGGAATGCCGTACTTATCCGCAATCTTCCGGACTCCCTTGATGTTCTCCATTGAAACAGGCTGCCCGCCGTTGTTATTACATGTGATGGTGATAAGAACAAAGGAGACCTTTTCAACGTCTTTCTTAATCTCCGCCTCGAGCAGGTCCAAATCGAAGTTGCCTTTGAAATCAGCTTCTTCACTCACCTTGTACCCTGCTTCAGCAAGGCAGTTCACAGGTTCTGCGCCCTTGAGCAGGATGTGGCCCTCAGTAGTGTCAAAATGCATATTCCCGAGCACACGGTCGCCGGCGTTCACAAACACATTCATGAGAATGTGCTCCGCTCCCCTCCCCTGGTGTGTGGGAACTACATAATCGAAGCCCATTATGTCTTTGACGGCGTCTCTTAGATTGTAGAAGTTCCTGCTTCCTGCATACGCTTCGTCTCCCAGCATCATGCCTGCCCACTGGTTATCTGACATGGCTACAGTGCCGCTGTCTGAAAGCAAGTCTATGTACACTACATCTGACGGAAGCCCGAAAACGTTGTAGCCAGCCTCTCTTATCAGTCTCTCCCGGGTAGGACGGTCTGTAGACCTTAGCATCTCGACCACTTTGATCCTGTATGGTTCAGCATACTCGTCCCGGCGGCGGAACATAACCTCATCACTCTCCAATATGTTGTTTTGTTAATGCGGCCCCTTAGAGGGACACGCAGTATATCCATATACCTCCAGTGGTTCATGTGATCGTATTCTTCCCCTTAGACTCCACATCCTTGTTTACTGATTATGTTACCTCAGTAAGCAATTGCACATAGAATGGAACGTATCCCACAAGGAGGTTGGACTCATGGACTTAAACTCATTCCTAGGAATACCGTACAAATTCAAAGGCAGGGACAGGCACGGGATAGATTGCCTTGGGTTGGTATGGTTGTACTTGAAGGAAAAAGGTGTGTTCATCCCCGATGATGATGGCCTGCCCATGTTTGAAGAGGCCCAGAGCGACTATCAAGAACGGGTCCTCAAGGCGCTCGACAGGGTAGCTGAGAGGGCTGAGGTGCCGCAAGCCGATGACATTGTAGTCATGCGCCTCCCTGGAGGTTACACCCATATGGGGGTTATGGTAGATAGCCAAAACATGCTTCACGTCCTGTTGGATAGGCCAAGCGATTTGGCGCCTCTAAAAAAGTACAAACACCGCATAGTAGCTATTTACAGACCTAAGAGGCGCAGGGGCAGTCTACTTGAATTCATACTCACAGTTTACCCGCCCGAAGGACGGCAGAAATAACAACAACACAAGTGCATGCTAACAAGGACCTGCTACTGGGCTATGGCTTTTCCGAGATGTTCCAGCACCCTAGACGCAGTATCCATCACGTGGTCAATTATCTGCTTGCACGGCTCCACCCTGTTCACCATAGCCGCCACTTGTCCTGCCATCAGACAACCGTATTCTGTATCCCCGTCCACCACGGCGCGTCTCAAGGCTCCTTCTGCAAGTACCCCTAGTTCTGCCTGTGAAACCCCTTCTGCCTCAGCTTGTAGCAACTGCCTGGCAAGCTTGTTGTCCAGCGCCCTTACAGGATGTCCGGTTCTCCATCCGGTCACAACCGTACTCCTGTCCCTGGCTGCTAGGACCGCTTCCTTGTAGTCCGGATGCACAGTGCATTCAGTTGCACACAAAAAGCGCGTGCCCATCTGCACTCCTGCCGCTCCCAGGGCAAGCGCTGCAACCAGCCCCCTGCCGTCGTATATCCCTCCTGCAGCCACAACAGGGATCTCCACTGCATCAACAATCTGGGGCACAAGAGGCATCGAAGCTATTTGGCCTATATGGCCTCCGCATTCCATGCCCTCGGCAATCACAGTGTCCACTCCGGCCCGCTCAAGCCGCTTTGCCAGGTTCACGGTTGATACCACAGAGAGCACTTTGACACCTGCATTTTTGAGCAACCCCACATACTTCCCCGGGTTGCCTGCCCCAGTAGTCACCACCGGTACACCTTCCTTTAAGATCACTTTCATTACCTCTGCTGCAAAAGGCGACATGAGATACACATTTACTCCAAATGGCTTGGAGGTAAGGGCTCTGGCCTTATGTATCTCTTTCCGGACTGTTTCAGGGGGAGCATTCCCGGCACCTATAACCCCCAGAGCACCGGCTTCGCTCACTGCTGCTGCAAGTTCAGCTGTAGCTACCCATGCCATCCCCCCTTGGATGATAGGGTACTGGATATCAAGCAAATCGCATAGAACCGTTTTGATGCGCAACTAGCCTCACCCCCAACCAATATACACTTCTTGCATGTCTGTGCGGAATATATCCTGCCGTCCGGAAAATAATATCCCCTCCCTCTTAAAGGGCGGGGATATCCGTTTTCGTTCTACTATGTGCCCCTAGCCCGGGTCTTCCTGGTTACACCCGTATATACTTCCAACCTCCGGCCCTGAACCGCAGGAAGGAAAGGGTACACCTTCCGGCCATATCCAATGCCGTTCCAATCCATGCGCCGTAAAGCCCCATACCGGCCTTGATGGCAAGCAGGTAGGCTGTGACTACACGCAGGCCCCAGAACCCGGCCATTGTAATGTAAAGGGTCCACCTTGTATCTCCTGCGCCCCTTAGCCCACCCATAAGGATGAAGTTAGATATCATGAACGGTTGCACCAGAGCGATTATTTTGAGGGCGCCTGACGCCATGGAGATAACAGCTGCATCATCAGTGTAAAGGTATGCAAAGTACTTCCCGAAGAAGAAATATAGGGCAAAAGTGACGCAGCCGACCAGAGCTCCTATTTTGACCGTTTCGTATCCTACTCTTTCAGCCCTGTCAGGATCCTTGGCGCCCAAGGACTGGCCTACAAGGGTTGTAGCTGCAATCTGAAAAGCCATTCCTGGGGTAAAGGAAAAACCTTCTATGTTCAGGGCAATCTGATGGGCCGCATAAGTATTCGTACCGAAACTCGAGACTATCCTGGCAAAAGTCATCTGCCCGCTCCTCATGACAGCTTGCTCAAGCGCTGCGGGAATCCCAATGTTGAGGATTCTCTTGATAATCCCCAGATCAAACCGGAAGGAATCACCCCTGGATATCTTGATATTCTTGTCGCCCTTCCCTATGTGGTAGAGCATGTACACACACGCCACCAGCCGGGAAAAGGTGGTCGCCACTGCGGCCCCCTTGACCTCAAGCCTGGGAAATCCGAAATGCCCGTTAATCAACAGGTAGTTTCCTACCACATTCACCAGGTTGGCTAAAATGTTGACGGTCATAGGGGTCTTTGTATCTCCTGTCCCCCGAAGGGCAGCGGTAAGGCTGATAGTCACGGCCCATGCAGGCATCCCCATACACACTACCCGGAAGTATTCCATACCGGGACCGATAACGTCGTCTTCGGCACCCATGAAAAGCAGGATGTCGCGGGCATAAGAATATCCTATAAACCCCAGGACAATACCCATAATTAACGCAATCATCAGTGCCTGGCGTGCAACCTTGGATGCCTCTTCCTTTTCGCCTGCTCCCACAAAGCGGGCCACAAGCGCAGTAGCTCCCACGTTAAGAGCTATGAAAACCGACATGGCAACAAACGTGGGCTGGTTTGAAAGTCCCACAGACGTGATGGCCCAAGGCCCAAGCCGGCCAACCATAATCATGTCGGCCATGGAAACCAACGTCATCAGCGTCTGCTCTATTAGGGCCGGGAATGCAAGGCCGAGTATTTGCTTGCGCAAAGCAGGCTTGTCGTCTTCCAAACTCCCGGCCCGGACCTTTGATACATCGTCACTGGCTTCTATAAGTTTGGCCTGATGGTCTCCAGTCCCGCCCTCGCTGGTACTGGGGGATTTGCGCTGCACTGCTGCAACTTCTGCCTTGGGTTTGGGGACAGCACCTTGCCCAGCTTCCCCTTGCCCATGTTCCCGATGGTACTCGTCTGCGATCTTGTTTGCGTCTGCATCTGACAAAGCTTTGATAGCAGCTTCATCCTGGGGCGATCTGTCCATTTGCTCACACCGTCCGGTTTCGTAATCGTGCCGCCGGGGGCCTGCTAAAGCCTACCCGAAGGCCACACAAAACTATTTCTATATGCTAAATATTGTACACCAAGCTCTAGCGCCATGCAACTTCACGGGGAAGTAATGCTACCGGCCAGTGATATTGTCACCCTGTAAGCGGACAGAGAAAATGTCACCATGAGAGGAGAACACTTTTCCTTGAGCGCAAAGGAAGCACGAAGAGTTTACGTCATGGAACAAGTGCTGGACGG